>Ga0075480_10001936_pt1 | contig 13209 bp, 19 predicted proteins | sample DEB08_DNA_7_FD_81590 | JGI IMG/M metagenome (GOLD analysis project Ga0075480, IMG submission 81590) | Aqueous microbial communities from the Delaware River and Bay under freshwater to marine salinity gradient to study organic matter... | ecosystem: Environmental > Aquatic > Marine > Coastal ... | reverse complement strand
ACATCATTACTATTGCCTGCGATATGAAATTCAAATCTATCGCCACCGCAAGGTGTTTGGTTACATAACTGTTTTACTGTGAGAGAATTGCTCTCACCGTCTAGATCGCCACCCCATTGTGCTCCACTACCCCAAGCAGTTGTGTAACCAACATAAGCATCGTTGCCTTTTTGTTCGATGTCTACCGTATTACTTGCTCCACCAAAACTAAAGTTTACCTCGTTATCACTACCCTCTACTGACACGGTAATACTATTTGAGTTACCATTGGTAACCTGTTCAATAGTAACCGCATTGTCTGCAATTGCTTCAGTTCTGATTAATAATAATGACAGAATCAGAAGCGTCTTCCTGGGTATGTAATGTAACATCATTTCCTGCTTGATTGAGTTGAATTTGAGTTTGTGAACTTTCGCCCACAGTTACCTCAGCAATCCTTCCATCAAATTGACGATAAATTACCCACGACGTGCCATCATTATATATCTGAGCATTTCCCTGTTCATATACACCAGCCTTGATTGGATTCTTCGGAAATGTTTCGGTTTCTTCTAGTATCCTTTTATTTAGTGCGTCTAAAATGTTTTGTAAAAAGTCGACATCTAAAAGATTAAAATCTAATTGCGTGAAACTTAAATTATCACTGTCTAAAGAGTTTTCGTCCAAGTAGTTTATATCAAGCTCATTAAATTCTAAAAAGTTTTTATCTCCATTAGATCCATCTTCATCTATCTCTTTTTCTTTTGGTTTTTTAATTATCAACAAATTGTTTATCTGCGCTTCCGTCAGATCTAATAATACTGGTCTTGTTGGTTTTGCTTCTAATGAACCAACAACGGTTGCCTGAAATGCTTGATTTAAAATAACTTGACCTGCGTCAGACTCAACTGAAATTTGTCCAATACTTCCATCAGGGTTTGGCAAAAGTATGATGAGTGATTTTCCTATCTCATCGACTGTCATACTGAACGATGTACCAAGAACACCGATACGTGCAGTTGGTGTAGAAATATTCACTGACTGTCTATTATTTTTAGCAATCAAACCACTGGCATATTTTACAGTTCCGAGTGCGATCTTCAATCCAAGTTTACTGGCTGTTGGTTTGCTGCTATCATATACGAAATCGTCAATGACAAGTTTGCTGTGTTTTTCAACCTGGACCTTTGTCTTGTCGTCAAACCCTATCTTAACAGTTCCGTTGCCTGTACGTATGTCGTCATTCATTTCGACACCCAGATCCTGTTTCACAGCTATCTTTTCTTTGCTGCGAAACAGATCTGCGATGCCTGTTTGTTTTTCTACTGAACCTATACCTGCGAAGCTGCTAGTCGCTGACAGTGATAGTAACAGAAGAGCTGCTGCCGTCTGTTGTAACATTTACTGTGCTTGCCTCCGAACCTGATTGGGTCACACTGAGTGTGGAACTGCTGCCAGTATGATTAATCGTAGTGTCATGCTGAGCTGCACCGCTCTTTGTAGCTGTAACAGTGTTCGTGCTACCAGTAATATCAATGTCTGTAGTTTTATCACTGACACTTGTTGCAGTTGAGTTTTCATTGACTGTCACAGTATTCGAACCACCTGTAATGTCGATATCAACATCAACGTCATCAACACCACTGGCAGTTGATCCAACATTGACCCCTACAGTGTTAGAATTGCCAGTGTTATTAATAGTAACATCCACATCATCCGAACCTCCATTTGACCCAGAAGTAGTACCTACAGCGATATCAACATCACTTGAACTGCCCTGAGTATTCGATGTGACATTAGCATTGACTCCATAGATGTCGTAATCAAGTTCATTGCTAGAACCCACCTGATCGATGTCCAACGTTGTGGTGCTACCGTCACTAACACTAGCGTCACCCGATGCACCAACTCTGTTGCTTGTACCATCTTGATTAATATTAATTGTTGCGCTTGATCCTGTTTGATCAATATAGAGCACGTTATCTGCGAGAGCAGAATTCATTGCAAACAATGTCAACAGGAACGCAGCTGACAATGCTTTCATTTTGGTTATTCCTTTTGTTGTTTCTACAGAGCTTTGGTCATTTATCTTTGTAATTCCAGAAGTTTTTTCTTCTTCCTTCCTTCACCAACTCGATCACAGCTGACTCAATACCCTGCCTGACCGCATAATTCACTGGTTCATTTGTCGATGTCCCCGCCTCTACTTCAAGAACCTTCGTCCCCATATCATAGAATTTGAACACGTTCAATCCTACGTTTGTGCTCAAAATGGTCTTTTCGGTTGTAACAGAAATTAGCACTTCACCAGTTAAAATGCTGACAGCCCTTAAACCGATTGTAACAACGTCAACTCGCCACTGAGTCATTGGACCGATGCCTAATAATCTGACACCTGCCCCGCCAGTGTACTTGTTAGAATCATAACCAACAACTCCACCAGTTATCATAATTCCTGCAAACTGTAATGCTCCAAGTTGTTTTGCTTTTTCTCCATCAAATGTTTGCCTTGCATTTCGTATTATCTGCCGTTCTTTTAGTAAATATTCTATGCTTCCTCTTTCTACCACATTGAAAAACTTGCCGTCTGACAAATCCATCATCGCCTTTATCAAATATATCTCAGCACCCTGCGTAACTGCACTGCTGAGTTGTGCTACATTGTCAGATGGTTTTCTCTGACCAGTTTTATCAGAGAAGTTATAAACTGCCACCGAAACAGGTTTCCCACTTGCTATCGGTGGGAACTGTTTCAAACTTTTCTTCATTGGTGTTTCTGCTACTCTGGGTGCCACCGAAGTAAAGTCTTCGTGCGCGAATTCTGCGGCACAGCCCGAAAGCAAAAACATCAATGTAATTAAGAGGCATCTCATTAAAATCCAAATCCACTTGTCGGTATTTCTACTGTTGTTACAGTACCGTTTGCATCTGTCACTGTCATTTTAATTGTGTCGCCAATCGTATCATACTCTATTGTATTTCCTAGAATAGTAATTGTTCCACTCGTTTGTGGATTTTCACCAAATAATTTTTCCGATAGTTGTTTACTCAATTCAGCATATACGCGACTTTCAAAGTTCTTTAGAAATTTGTTGATATTCGTATTTTCTGCTTCTCGTTCTGCTTCTCTCGCCGCTGCTTCTTGTTTTGATTTTATTGATTGCTTGCGTTCGAATGTTAAATTTTCTATCGTGAGAACATGCGAACTATACCCCTGCCCATTAAATGCAGGTGATCTAAAACTATGTTTCAATTCGGATGCAGATGCTATTGCAGACCAAAGGAAAATTCCTAGAATGATCCCAATCGTAATCCCGGAAAAGAGAGTTTTCACAAGATCAAACTTTGTATAAATGCAAGGGAAATATGCACTCAATATTTTTAATGCTTCATCACTCTTGCTTTTTTCTTGCCGCATTTTCTTGCTTCCTCTCGTACTCTAAAATCATATTCAATTTTGCGTTGAGACGAATCAAGTCATTATCTAATATACGAATTCTGTCAATTAAGGCAATCAATGTGGTGTTTGCATTTTCTATAACAGGGTCAACTTTATGTGTTGCCCATGTCCACACATAGTAAACAAAATATCCCAACCCAACCGCAGCGACAATAGGAAAACCGAAATCCTTTATCGCTTTTACAAGTTCCTCCATCAGTCTTTCCTAGCATCATTTTTGCCATCGGCTCGTGCGATTCTAGATACATCTGGCTCAACTTTAAAAGCATTACTCATAAGAGTATCGATACGGATGATGTCGTGGTTCATTGTTTGCACACGATTATCGAGTGCATTAATAATACTTTTCATTCTGTTGATGTCATCAAGAACACCTTCAAGAATGAAACGCATTGTCAGAAATATAAAATAGCCGCCAGCCAATGCCGCAGCTATAGGAAACCCAACTTCTGCAATGAGTTTAAATGCTTCTTCCATATCTCACCTCCATGCTATTTATAAGGAGGTGGGTTCTACTCCGGCATATATGTTAAGAACAACTGCCATTCTAAGGTTGTCATCCTCACATTGCTGTGGGCGAACATCATGCTCCAATAAAGCAGGATGGATTAACATATCATCCTCGACAATCTCTGGCTCGTATCTGCTAAACATCCAAGAATTGAAACTATCATTGCTTGTATATTTTATACGAGTCTTCGAGCGTATTTCTTCAAGATATGTTGCGAATGCAGCTGGGTTGGTAAACCTCGTTGATGTGTGAACCATAGGGTCAAATCGAATATAGTGTATTCCTACGAAATCGCAGTGAGGGTGAATATGTTCTTGAATATACTGCGACTTGCCATAGCATGTATAATTCGCTACATTGAAACTGAATTCAAACGGTTCGGCACTGATCGTGTTAAAGAATCTTTGAAGCACACCCATATATAAGTTTCTAAGAGAGTGATCCCAATCGGGTGACTCATACTCTGGATTTTCATCATCGTTATACATATGATGAACATCACTGGTGCTTTGCCACCATTCATTTCGACCACGATCTTTCTGATAGTTCCTAGTAATCGTATCAATGATTTCTTGTTTATTATACGATCTAGGATTTATGTTTTCATGCCAAATAGGCATTCCGAAATATTGTTGTTTCATAGCGAACTAAAAAATAACGAAGTGAGTATTAAGACCACAGCCATACCCAATGCTAAGACACCCACAAATTTAAATGTCTTGATTGGGTGGAGTATCATCAGACCGACCAAGAAACATATGATCAGGAAAGTAACGATGACTCCACCCTTTCAAGAACATACTCAACTGAATCTTCATTGGCTTGATATCGAATACCAATACCACCAGCATCATTCCACTTATCGACGTTTGTGAGTTTGTCGTCGATAAGAATATTTGGTTCACCAGTGAATGATGCTCTCGCAAACTTTTCTTTGTTTGATGTGAAGATAAGATCCTTCCAGTTTTTTGGAATCCAGTTTCGATCCTCAAGCCAACGACGTTTCCAATATGCTGAGTTGAAAGTATCACCACGAAGTGGACTGGAGCATATACCCCAATCACCCATGGTCATTTTATCAATTTCAGAAACCAAAGTTTTGGCTGTAGGAAACTCATCGAGTTTGTAGAACCAGTTGGTGTTGCAAATTTCAGCAACAACAACATCCATGTTGAGCTGTTTCCAATGATCAGCTTCATAGACCTGTTCTACTTTTCCAAACCAATCAGCGAGAACGCCATCCATGTCTAGATATACTGTCATTCGTTACCAACCTTGTCTTTCTTGTTCTTCCAATCCATTTAGGAAATCATTGATCTCCTGTAGTGGAACTTCGCCGATGTTATCGGCATCCGCGACCGTCATAATGTATGAACGGATCGTGGGAGGTATCTCACGGTGGTCAGTATAATCGTACATAATATTCTCCTCAATTGATTATAACCAATAATGTCATATTTCGAGAAGAATGTAAAGGGAATTATGAAATATTTTTCCTAGAATCATAGGTCCATTTGCACCAGCCATCGAAGAATCGAGCAACCCTATCCTGATTCGGTGGACCAGCTGTAAGACCATCTTCTATACGTCGAGTGACTACATTATACTCACAATCACCGAATGTTATCACATTTTTGCGGTGTAGAAGTGCTTCCATACCAGTTCCAGAGTTGACGCAAACTACAGTTTCGGCTCTTTCAAGTAATTGGTGAATAGACATATCATCAATGTAAACAATTCCTTGTTGGCTACATATCTTTCGTAAAGGTTGCATACTGCCTGGATTTACAGGATGACCTTTTACTATTAGGAACTTCTTATCTTTTCGGCATTGTTTTATTGTGAGACTCAATGCTTCCTCTACAGATACTTTAGAGTGATATTTTATTGTTTCATCATGTGGTATCTGACAAGGAAACAGCACATAACTTTCAGGAACATAGTTCGGCAGTTCCTTCTTTTCAGTTGGTTGTAAATTTTGAAATTTTGTACCGCCAGATAATGTGTACTTTCGAAGCTGGTCGAAATGATAATGGCTGTTCATACCCATTTCCATAAGATCTTCACCAGTTACTGAAGCACCACCAGCAAACCCAAGTTTGTCAATATAGAACCGCCAAGGGAACACTGTCTGGTGATAATACCTGACATCGATATTTTCTATTTCAGGAATCGGAAAACTATGCGCTTCCTTGTGAGGTATGTATGCAATATCTGGCTTGAGAGCGCAAACCTCCTCAGGCGTGAACTGCCAGAGAGGTTTCTTCAGTATTTCTACAGTGTCACCTTTCTCTTCATGATCTTGAGTAAGACGTTCAACTAGGTTTGCCCAATGAACTCGGATAGGATCATTCGGTGGACCTTCAACCTCTGGGACTGGACCTTCTTTGAACATACAGTCCAGTCGCGGAGCCAATATCAAAACTTTCATTCACATCTCCAATAATTCAGCGAACTCTTTCTTCTTTCCGACATATACAGGATTGTCATACTTCCGTGGACCTTTGCCTGTCCAAATAGCTGTACCCTCTATGAACTCCCAGTCCATAAATTGCGGTCCGAAGATACGACAGCTTGTATTGTGCATAGATCTATTATACCTTTCCCAAAGTACAACCTGATCTGTGAACCAACGAAGATCTCTTGTTTTCAAATCATCAGCGACTGCTTTGATATATGCCTTTGATCTTTCGCTCGTGTTTATGTATACAACACCAGCGGCAACATGCGATCCTAAAGTTTCCCAAGGATTACCGTTATTGAATGGCTCTCTGAAAAATAAACCAATGTCCTCAGAAAATCCCGACAGCTTTTCCATGACAAGACAGTCAACATCAATTATCAGAGCAGCTCTAACTTCGCTTCTTTTGTTGAGCCTTTCAGTTGGCTTCATTTCAGTGATTTGATCCCAAGCAAGGAATCGATTCAACGAATAATAAACACGCTTCTGTTCAGTTGTTAGTTTGTCCAAATCTACCGATTCCCAAGTCCAAGTCATCGGTGCTTCATTATTTTGTATCTTCATAGAAGCAGCATTTAAGTTTTCTAAGAACTCAAGATCCTCAGCTTCAGGATTTACAACATGAAGATGCACTGGTTGATTGTTTATCGCACAGGAAGCAACCAGTGCGGGTGCATGATCATGCAGATAGACAGGGTCACAAGAAGCAAAAGCACAATAATGATTGGGTGTGGTGCCATTTATCATTTTCCTATTTTCCTATGATATTATATTCTATTGGGGGATATGCGCCAGCTTGACCATAAAAACCAGCATCGTTTGCCTCTATGAGTTTATTTTCGAACATCTTGACCAAATCTTTTCTTGGGTGTTCTTCTCTTTCACCTTTGAACCACCATGGTGCCCATGGCTGAGTTGCCATCTTTGTCCAATGTAACTGATACATATCATCAACTTCACGATCCTCACCGTCGAGACAATTCCAACGAGGATCAAGTTCCTTGACATAACTATCATTGCCACTAAACTTACCGATCATCCGAACATGAAACTCTGGTCTAGTTTTTTGTCTGCGAGCAGGAACAGATATCAGTTCCTCCATTTTCGCACAGTCTATAACCATGACACAAAACTCGTGACCTCCGAACCGTTGACCTTTACGAGCAGCCATTGGTTTACCCTCAAGATCTGTATCCCAAAGATCACCAATGTCGCGGAAGTTTATCATATCGCAGTCAGTATAGATTGCTCGACCTTTGAACTCGCAATATTCAGGAATCATCCAACGATAACCAGAAAATGGAGTTGGCCAACGCTCGGTCGCATCTTTTTCGATTCCCCAATAACTGTCCATGTCGCGAGTCTGTCGCATCCAAACTATTTCGAGTTCGCGATTAGTATTCTTGCGAAGTGTGTGTTCATAGATTGCTTCAATAGGCACATCCTCACCGTTGCTTGATGAACCAATAAACAAACGGATAGGGTCACTCGTACTCATAATGATCATGCCTTTCAATATCTGATTCTACACATTCTTCACCCCACTGAATTTCAGTGATCTTGAGCGGTTTATCTGTTTCGTTTGACAACATATGCCATTCATTTGGCTTTATCGATAATTTATCGAACTGGTATAAGGTTCGCCAAAGCTCAACATCGGAACTCGAAGGGCTTATCGTATATACACTCGCTGCCCCGTCTGCAACAAACCATTCTTCACTGCGTTTTGCGTGACGTTGCATGCTCAATGTTTTGCCAGGATCTACAACCAGTTCTTTGAGCTTTATGTTAGGTGAGTCGGAACGAAGAACACGATAGTAACCCCATGGTCGTTCGACCTTCGGTCGCTGCCACTCATCAAGAATCCATCGTGAGCTGTTTTTCTTATCGTCGCCGCCTACACCAAAAACAAACTTGATACCAGGAGTGCCACCCCAAGATATTTGTTCTGGAACTTTACCGTCGACACGGTCGCCACCATTCGCTACAATCAACTCATCCTCGTCACCGATTACTGTAGCACGCAATTTGAATATTGCGGATGAGGCACCGCTGTGGTCAACACTGTCATCGAAACCTATAACATTGTCAACCATCTTTAAATTTTCTATGATTTCTGCACGCTCATCGAAAGGCATAAATGGTCTGCCCTTCTTACGTTCGAGCCAATCGTCAGAGTTCAATCCAACGATTAGTTTGTCGCCGAGCAATGATGCGTGTTTAAAATACGAAATGTGTCCAGAATGTAAAGGATCGAAACCACCTGTCACTAACACATATTTCATTTTTCCTCCAGTTTCTTTATCCTTTCTTCGAGCTCATCAATCTTCTTTGCCACGTTTGGGTATTTTCTACGCCAAGCGATTTGCTCTCTATCAAGGATATCTATATTATACCTCTTCGCAGCCCAATCCGCAAGGGAAATAAACTTAGCATAGCACCATTTTCCCAGCTTAGTATCTTGAAACCAAGCAGTTGTTGCTGTGCCGAGCAAACTCCCAGCAATATTAGAGAGAAGCCAAATCCACATGTTTTCTATTTTCTAAATGTTGTTCAGCAATATCTTGTTTTGACTGCCCATGATAGGGAGTAGCATGATGCTTTTCGACCATGTACTCGTTTATAGATTTATCAGCGTAATTTGTAGTTCGCCATAGCTCACCCAAGATTCTGCCGAACTTGCCCTTCCCGTGGCTCTTCAATTTAATACCACCCGAGTCGTCTAGCATATTCGTTAGAAACTGTTTAGCAGCGAGACCATACTTCTTTTCCTCTAGATCACTCGTGCGTGATTCGGGTGTGTCGATACCATACAGGCGCACAGTTTCATTACGACTCCAAATACCAAAGCCCAAATCAACATCGACACGAATGGTATCGCCGTCAATTATTTTTACAACCTCGCACCTATATTCATACATCGCTTTTCCTATACTTTGATTTTTCTTTTATGTGTTCCGGAGCACGGTGCCATTTGCCATTGATATTTCCATTGATATATGTTTCATCCTCAAGCACACCGTGTAAAAACTGCTCACGAACCTCTTCATAATTCACACGTCCCTTTGTAGAGTGGAGCGAAATGATTTCCCTTCGGAAGTTTTCTTTGCCGTGGATCTCAATTTCTTCTTTGAGTTCATCGCTTGATCCATAGTACTCTTTCCAGTCGGACTCACTTTTTTGACGACGTTTGGATCCTTTCTTCTTACGAAAGGAATAAAAATATTTTCGCCCGATATATTTCTTACCATCTATCAGACTTGTAATGATGTAGACGAAACCAAAGAAGCCATTGATGTCTTCAGTTTCAAACGGTTTTCCTTCGAATGTCCAGGGATTGTCGTACATCACATCTCATCATCATCGTCATCCTCTTCTATATATTCATCCTCTTCGTCTTCTATTTCAGCACCACAAAATGGACACCACTCTGGAGAATCCTCCACATATTGAGTATCATACTTTATGACGAACTCAACACCGCATGATGGGCATTTAACCTCTTCCTCTATTTCGTCGAGAATCGTCATTACCAGAGTTCCGAACCCCATGTTTCTGTTTGAACTTCTGTGATACTGGGGACTTTATGTTTACTTCCCTTCTTCCAAATCTTTAGTTGTTCTTCCCAAGTCATTGTATCTTCATAATCCCATTTTCTTGTATCTTCATTCAATCGAATGGGTGCTTCGTAATCAAGAACATACTTGCCTAGTTCTGCATCATAATGAGCTGGAATCTTAATTCCAACTTCTTCACTATATGGAACAACTCTACTTAACCAAATCTGCCGCATCTCGTCATTCGTTCCACCACGAATTCTATAAGTCTGTTGGTCAGTTCTTGTTTTATGTTCATCAGGCAAACCAAACCATGCAGCACATAGTGGGAAATAAAAGTCAACGCACCCCTGTACTCTTTTTCTGCTTTCGTCATTCTGATTCCAAAAGAACTTTGTCCAGCGTTCTCCGTGTGCAACATGAAAGGTTTCTTCAAAGTTTACCTTACGCAATCCACGAGCAAGTGGTGCATAACTACAATGTTGTTCTAGATCCACAGTTGTGATATAACCCGCCCTGTCACCGTAACACATACTCACAACAGTTTCAATGTAATCCTCATGAGGAAATTCTAACATTTGGAATGTTCGCCACTCTTCCGGATCACGCTCAAATAGAAACTCATGTGTATCATAACCAAAGTCTTCCAGAAGTCTGTACATAACCTGTGCATGTCCAAGTTCATCCTGACATGCAGAAGACACTGCAATCTTGTCTTCAAGTGTTGGTGAGTTTTTAATAGCAGGAAAATAAGTTGGTAGAGTGACAACCTCTAGGTCTGCGGCAATATGAATAGTATTTACCAGAACATCACGATAACGTGGAGTCATCTCATCAGGGTCTTCAATCTTATATCCTGTTGCGAGTTTTTCTTGTAGTCCTTGTTCATTCATTTGAGTTTTTCCAAGCATCATCCCAACTCCCTGTTAAGCCAGCAACCTCATACTCGGTAACTCTGTTCTCAAAAAAGTTTGTATGATCTGCTCCGTTCAATACCCACTCAAGCCAGTCGAGTGGATTTTCTTTGACTTTGAAGTTTGTTTTCAGACCAAGTTGCAATAAGCGACGATCAGTGATGTAGCGAACATATTGCTTGACTTCATCAGCAGTCAAACCATCGATGTCACCAATCTTATATGCCAGCTCGATGAACTTATCTTCGAGCTTTACAATGTTGCGAGCGATGTCATAGATTTCTTGTTTGAACTGATCGTCAACAATACGAGGATGCTCAGCGCAATATGTTCTGAACAATCTTGAGTTGCCTTCGACATGAATCGACTCGTCGCGAATCGACCACTCAACAACTTTGCCCATCCCTTTCATCTTACCAACTCGCTGGAAGTTTAGAAGCATGACGAAAGATGCAAAAAGCAAAACTCCTTCATTGAATACAGACTTCGCCAACGCAAGACCCAAGCCACGCCGAGTTGTAATATCAGCTTCAGCCATGTAGTCAACTTTGTCCGCCATCTCTTTATACTCTAGGAACGCAAGATACTCATCGTCAGGCAAGCCAAGTGTATCGTTGAGCAAAGCATACGCACGTTGGTGAACACCCTCACGTGCAGCAAACGATCCATGCATATTTCTGATCTCGTTATTCTTGAAAGCAGGTATGAAATGCTCATAATAATTTTTGCCAACCGCAACGTCGGACTGAGTAAACAGTCGAAGTATCTGAGTGACAAATGATTTATCAGTCGCCGACATTTTGCCAGACTTCCAGTCCATAACGTCTTCACTCAAATCAAGCTCGTCCTCAATCCAGTGGATCTTTTCGTGGCGTTGAGTTATTTCAACTGCCCAAGGATATTGAAACGGTTTGTAAACTTTAGAAAACTCCATGAGTCCACCACGTGCGCGACGAACCAAGGATTCTCCCTGATCTAACAGCTGTGTATATCCACCAATCAGTTTGTCATTTATGAAAATTTGTGGAACCGACTGAACTTTGTACTGCTGATAAAAGGACAAACGTGTTTCTTCCTCATCCATCACATCTTCAGTATATGTGAATCCTCGACGGTCCAACCAATCTTTTGCCTTTATGCAAAACGGACAGTCTGATTTAGAAACGATGCGGATATTATCCATTTACCTTCCTTGCCCCCTGTATTTCTTATATGATCTGCGTTTACTTTTATTCATCATACACTTTGAAGTATTGTGACCCGAACCAATCGAGGTCTTCTTTACAACTGGTTCATGAACTTGAATTACACCTAGACTCTTTGATTTTTTCGCCATGATAAACCTCCATCAACCTTGGCATGCCAAACATTCTTCTTGTGACTCAACCTCTACACCGTCCATCAAACGATCTCGCTCAACTTTCTTTGATACGTTTTCTGCACGGTTTGAAGTTTCTGTTCGTAAATAATACAAACCCTTGCATCCCAGCTTCCAAGCCATGTAGTGAATCTTAGACAGCTCGCCTTTATTAGCACCAGCTGGGAAAAATAGATTCAGGGACTGCCCCTGACAAATATACTTCTGACGATCAGCAGCTTGTCTTACCAAAGCCATCTGCGGGATTTCATTCGCTGTAGCAAAAACACTCTTCTGATGTGCGTTTAGAAAATCAAGATGTTGAACTGATCCACCATTAGTTATAATGCTGCTCCAAACGTCTTTCGTGTCCTGACCAAGATCTTTCAACAATGCTTCAAGATATCTGTTCTTCACCAAATACGAACCAACACGTGTACGATGCGTGTATGCGTTTGCTTTGTTTGGCTCGATAGATGGTGAAGTGCCAGCAATGACACCACTGTTTGCGTTTGGTGCGATAGCAAGTAGATGTGCGTTGCGGAAACCAGAACCAATCATGTCTGGTGCTTCGCCTTTCTCTTTCGCAATCTTTTTCGTTTCTGCTACAGCCTCTTGCTTGATGTGCTGGAAAATACGTTTATTGAGTTCGAAGGCATGTTCACTTTCAAATGGTGCCTCACACTTTTGGAAGTAAGAATGCAAGCCCATAGCACCCAAACCGAGAGATCGCTCACGCTCAGCGGAAAACTTTGCGCGGGAAATAGTATCGGGTGCGTTGTCTATGAAAACTTGTAACACATTATCAAGGAAACGAATAAGATCACGCACCATTGTAGTTTGCTTCCACTCATCAAACTTTTCGATGTTCACAGATGACAGGCAACAAACTGCTGTGCGGTCTTTATCTGTTACAAGATGGATTTCGTTACAAAGATTTGAACCTTTAATCTTGAGTCCGAGTTTCTTT
>Ga0075480_10001934_pt1 | contig 13220 bp, 8 predicted proteins | sample DEB08_DNA_7_FD_81590 | JGI IMG/M metagenome (GOLD analysis project Ga0075480, IMG submission 81590) | Aqueous microbial communities from the Delaware River and Bay under freshwater to marine salinity gradient to study organic matter... | ecosystem: Environmental > Aquatic > Marine > Coastal ... | reverse complement strand
GACGCGGACGACCGGAACGATGAGAACGACGAGAACCACGAGAACCACGGTGAAGCTGGCGATTCCGACGCTTCCGATGACTCTGACGATCAGGCTCCCGTGAGTGAAATGTCACAAATGCAGGAAAAATCGGAAAAGTCGGACAATGCGGAGCCTGGTCCAGACGACACCGCGACGACAACCCCGTAGACTCCGTTGTGCGGGCCAACGTCGTCCCGAACCGCCACTCCACCACCTCCGCAGCCGGTCGCTACTGCCGTGATGCGGGCGGTTTCATCAACCGACGACGAAGGAATGCCTGTGTCTCTCCTCGACGGATACGCCACCACTCCGGCCCGGCAAGGCTTGTATGACCCGCAATTCGAGCGTGACGCCTGCGGTGTCGCATTGGTGGCGACCCTGAGCGGTGTCCCTTCCAACGACGTCGTGAAGCAGGCACTGACGGCACTGGAGAATCTGGAACACCGGGGAGCGTCGGGAAGCGAGCCCGACAGCGGCGACGGAGCGGGAATCTTGATCCAGGTGCCCGATGCCCTGTTGCGTCGGGTGAGCGGAATCGAACTACCCGAGCCCGGTGCTTACGCCACGGGTATCGGATTCCTTCCCACGGACGGTCCTACGCGCGACTTGCTGATGGCGCAGATCGACGAGATCGCCCGTGACGAAGAGATCGAGATCCTCGGTTGGCGCCATGTGCCGACCGATCCATCCCTGGTCGGAGTGACGGCTCGAGAGTGCATGCCGGACTTCTGGCAGATCTTCGCTGTGGATGCCCGCAATGCCACCTTCGGACTCGACCTTGACCGGCGCGTGTACGCGTTGCGCAAGCGGATGGAGAACGAGTTGGGCGTTTACTTCGCGTCGCTGTCTTCTCGCACCATGGTCTACAAGGGCATGTTGACCACGGACCAACTCACACCCTTCTACCCGGACTTGAGCGACGTCGATATCGCGTCGACCTTGGCCCTCGTGCACTCACGTTTTTCCACGAACACGTTTCCGTCATGGCCGCTCGCGCACCCGTACCGGTTGATCGCTCACAACGGCGAGATCAACACCGTGGCAGGAAATCGGAACTGGATGACCACCCGCGAAGCCATGCTCACTAGCGATGTTCTCTCTGGCGACCTCACTCGCCTCTCGCCGATCTGCACCCCGGGCGCGAGCGACTCGGCCAGCTTCGACGAGGTCCTGGAGCTGCTCCACCTCGGCGGCCGCTCGCTCCCACAGGCCGTATTGATGATGATTCCCGAAGCCTGGGAGAACAACCCCGACATGGATCCACGTCGACGCGCGTTCTACGAGTTCTACGCGACGCTCATGGAGCCGTGGGACGGCCCCGCCAACGTCTGCTTCACTGACGGAACACAGATCGGTGCCGTCCTTGACCGCAACGGCCTTCGACCGGGTCGATTCTGGGTCACCGACGAGGGCTTGGTGGTGTTGGCGTCCGAAGCTGGCGTGCTGGATATCGACCCTCAAACGGTCGTGCGCAAGGGACGACTTCAACCAGGACGCATGTTCCTCGTTGACACCGCTGCGGGCCGCATCATCGAAGACGACGAGATCAAGGCCGAACTCGCGGCGGAATTGCCGTATGACGAGTGGCTGGACACCGGCATCATCTACCTGGAGGAACTGCCCGAACGAGAGCACATCGTGCACACCCACGAATCTGTTGCGCGTCGGCAGCAAACCTTCGGGTATAGCCAGGAAGAACTCCGGGTGATCATGGAGCCGATGGCGCGCGCCGGCGCGGAACCGATCGGCTCGATGGGTACCGACACTCCGATCGCGGCGCTGTCGAATCGGCCGCGTCTGTTGTTCGACTACTTCAGCCAACTCTTCGCGCAGGTGACCAACCCCCCGTTGGACGCTATTCGTGAAGAAATCGTCACCAGCCTGGCGAGCCTCATCGGGCCCGAAGGCAACCTGTTGGAATCTCAACCCGGCCACTGCCGCCAGGTGCTGCTGCCGTTCCCGGTCATCGACAACGATGAACTTGCCAAGATTCTGCACATCAATGCGGACGGCACGCTTCCGGAGTTCGCTGCGGCGCGCGTGACGGGGCTGTATCCGGTGGCCGGTGGGGGAGTCGCTCTCGAGAAGCGACTCGCAGAAATCTTCAACGAGGTGGATGCTCTGATCCGCCAGGGCAAGCGCTTCATCGTCCTGTCCGACCGGGAAAGCAACGCCCAGCAGGCACCGATTCCTTCGCTGTTGCTGTGCGCCGCCGTTCACCATCACCTGGTGCGAACTAAGACGCGCAGCCAGATCAGCCTGCTGGTCGAGGCGGGTGACGTGCGCGAAGTCCACCACGTGGCACTCCTCGTCGGTTACGGCGCGGCAGCGATTAACCCATATTTGGCGTTGGAGACCGTCGAAGACCTCGTCCACCGGCACGTGCTCGACGGGCTTGGCGTGGAGAAGGCGGTCCGCAACTACATCAAGGCCATGGGCAAGGGACTGTTGAAGGTGATGTCCAAGATGGGCGTCTCCACGGTCGCGTCCTATCGCGGGGCGCAGATCTTTGAAGCCATCGGGCTCTCCCAAGAACTCGTCGATAGCTACTTCACTGGAACGGTGACCAAGCTCGGTGGGGTAGGACTCGACGTCATCGCGGAGGAGGTCGCCCGTCGGCATGCGACGGCGTATCCGCCGTCGGGAATCTCTCCCGCTCATCGCGTCTTAGCCGACGGTGGGGAGTACCAGTGGCGACGCGACGGGGAACCGCACCTGTTCGATCCGGAAACCGTCTTCCGGCTCCAGCACGCGACGCGGGCGAAGCGCTTTGACATATTCCGGGAATACACCCAGGGCGTCAATGAACAAGCCGAGCGCTTGATGACGCTGCGCGGATTGTTCGCCTTCCGCGATGGTGCTCGCGAATCGGTCCCCCTCGATGAAGTCGAATCGATCGAATCGATCGTGTCGCGTTTCAGCACCGGAGCCATGTCCTACGGGTCCATCTCCGCAGAGGCGCACGAGACGCTGGCGATTGCGATGAACCGCCTCGGTGGAAAGTCGAATACCGGGGAAGGTGGAGAAGACCCTGAACGTTTTGTGCCGATGGACAATGGTGACTCGAAGCGTTCGGCCATCAAGCAGGTGGCATCGGGGCGTTTCGGTGTCACCAGTGAATACCTTGTCAACAGCGACGACATCCAGATCAAGATGGCGCAAGGAGCGAAGCCGGGTGAAGGCGGGCAGCTTCCCGGCCACAAGGTCTATCCGTGGATTGCCAAGACCCGACACTCCACTCCCGGCGTCGGGCTGATCTCTCCGCCTCCGCACCACGACATTTACTCCATCGAGGACCTCGCGCAACTGATCCACGATCTGAAGAACGCGAACCCTCGGGCCCGTGTGCACGTGAAGTTGGTGGCGGAGGTCGGTGTTGGAACCGTTGCCGCGGGTGTCTCCAAAGCCCATGCCGACGTTGTTCTCATCTCCGGCCATGACGGAGGGACAGGCGCATCACCGCTGACATCGCTCAAGCATGCGGGCGCGCCATGGGAGTTGGGTTTGGCGGAAACGCAGCAGACCCTGCTGCTCAATGGCCTTCGCGATCGTGTTGTCGTCCAGGCGGACGGACAGCTCAAGACCGGACGCGACGTTGTGATCGCTGCGCTTCTCGGCGCTGAGGAGTACGGGTTCGCGACGGCACCGTTGGTGGTCATGGGGTGCGTGATGATGCGCGTGTGTCATCTGGACACCTGCCCGGTGGGCATCGCAACGCAAAACCCCGTTTTGCGCGAGCGGTTCCAGGGATCGCCCGAATTCGTCGTCAACTTCTTCGAATTCATCGCCCAGGAAGTACGTGAGTATCTCGCCGAACTCGGTTTCCGAAGCCTCGATGAAGCTATCGGGCACGCCGAAGTTCTCGACATGCGCCGGGCTATCGATCACTGGAAGGCGGACGGACTCGACCTTGCTCCGATCCTTCACGTGCCCGATGTTCCAGACGGTGAGGCGCGTCGGAAGATCGTTGAGCAGGACCACGGCCTAGACAAGGCCCTGGATCAAGAACTCATCGAGATTTGCCGCCCAGCCCTTGATTCGCGTGAACCTGTCCGGGCCAATGTTGCCATTCGGAACGTCAACCGAACGGTGGGAACCATGCTCGGTTCGGAAGTGACGCGGCTGCACGGCGGCGATGGCTTGCCGGACGGAACGATCGACATCACCTTCCAAGGGTCTGCCGGTCAATCGCTCGGCGCCTTCGTTCCCGCCGGAGTGACCCTTCGACTCGAGGGCGACGCGAACGACTACCTCGGTAAGGGCCTTTCAGGAGGTCGACTCATCATTCGGCCCGACCGGGGCGCCCCCTTCGTCGCCGAGGACAACATCATCGCCGGCAACGTGATTGCGTACGGAGCGACGAGTGGAGAGATCTTCATTCGCGGACAGGTGGGCGAACGGTTCTGCGTGCGGAACTCGGGCGTCCACGCTGTCGTCGAGGGGGTCGGTGACCACGCTCTGGAGTACATGACAGGCGGTATCGCGGTGATCCTCGGACCGGTGGGCCGCAACGTCGGGGCCGGGATGTCCGGCGGGACTGGCTACATACTCGACTTGAACGTGAGCCGAGTGAATCCGGAAATGGTGGATCTCGATCCGCTCAGCGCCCAGGACGAAGACGAGCTGCACTCGTTGATCCAGCGGCACGTCGAGGAGACGGAGTCCGCCGTGGGTGCTCGATTGCTCGAGGACTGGGCCCAGAGCCGCCAGCGGTTCACCAAGGTCATGCCGCAAGACTTCAAGCGGGTGTTGCGTTTGCGCGAGGAGGCGATAGCCAGGGGAGAAGACCCTGTGCTGGCAGTGATGGGAGGCGGCAATGGCTGACCCGCGAGGTTTCTTGACCACCGACCGCCAGCTTCCTGAACGGCGCCCGGTCGATGTTCGCATTCAAGATTGGCAAGAGGTCTACCAAGACTTTGATGCTCGGAGTCTGGAAAAGCAGGCGGGGCGCTGCATGGACTGCGGTATTCCCTTCTGCCACCAGGGGTGCCCACTGGGCAACCTCATCCCGGAATGGAACGACCTCATCTACGACCGTGACTGGGGTCAAGCCATCGAAAGGCTGCACGCCACCAACAACTTTCCAGAATTCACCGGACGACTCTGTCCGGCGCCGTGCGAAGCGGCCTGCGTACTGGGCATCAACGCCGATCCCGTCACTATCAAGCAAGTCGAAGTGGCCATCGTCGACCGGGCGTGGGAGGCCGGGTGGATCACACCGCAGCCGCCGGAGTCACTGACCGGCCACACGGTCGCGGTGATCGGATCCGGGCCCGCCGGACTCGCGGCGGCGCAGCAGTTGGCGCGTGCAGGCCACACGGTCGCGGTGTATGAGAGGTCGGACAGGATCGGGGGTCTGCTCCGCTACGGAATCCCCGAGTTCAAGATGGAAAAGCACCACGTGGATCAGCGACTCGCGCAGATGGAAGCCGAGGGAGTTAAGTTTCGGCCGAACGTAGAGGTGGGAGTGGACATCACGGTCGCCGACCTGCGGCGACGCTATGACGCAATCGTCATCGCGACCGGCGCGACAGCCTGGCGAGACCTACCCATCGAAGGTCGAGAGTTGACCGGCATCTACCAAGCCATGGAGTACCTGCCTCCTGCGAACCGAGTGCAAGAGGGCGATTTCGAGGAATCACCCATCGACGTTGAGGGTCAGCACGTGGTCATTATCGGGGGAGGCGACACCGGGGCCGACTGTCTGGGTACCGCTCATCGCCAGGGAGCCGCAAGTGTGACGCAGTTGGAGATCATGCCTCGCCCACCCCAAGAGCGACCGCAGGCCCAGCCCTGGCCGACCTACCCCATGACGTATCGGGTGAGCAGCGCGCACGAGGAGGGTGGTGAGCGCATCTTTGCTATGTCGACACAGCGCTTCGTGGGGAACGCCGACGGTCATGTTCGCAACTTGGAGTTGTCCGAGGTGGAGTTCGTCGACGGTCGTTTTGAGCCGGTGCCCGACTCCGAGCGGTCGATACCCGCGGACGCGGTCTTCTTGGCGATGGGATTCACCGGGCCAGAGCAGGGCCCACTGCTGGAGCAGTTCGGCCTCCCGCTCACCGAGCGCGGCTCCATCGTGCGCACGGACGAGTACGCGACCGACATCGACGGAGTCTTCGTCGCCGGGGATGCGGGCCGAGGCCAATCCTTGATCGTGTGGGCGATTGCGGAGGGTCGCGCGGCCGCCGCGAGCGTCGATCGGTACTTGACCGGTGACACGAACCTTCCGTCTCCCATTCGAGCATCGGCGCGGCCCCTCACCGTGTAACCGGTTACGGCTAGGCTTCCCCCCATGCGCAGAGCCAAAATCGTGGCCACGCTGGGCCCCGCGACCTCCTCGCCCGAGCAGATTCGGGCGCTCGTGGACGCCGGCATGGATGTGGCCCGTTTGAACCTCTCGCACGGTAACCACGAGGACCACCGACAGGCCTACCTCGCTGTTCGCGAATCCTCCGATGCCAGCGGGAAGGGCGTCGGGATTCTGATTGACTTGCAAGGGCCGAAGATTCGACTCGGATCTTTCGCAGCAGGACCTGTGCACCTCGAGCCAGGTGCAGACTTCATCGTGACCACCGAGGATGTGGCCGGCGACGCCACCATGGTGTCGACCACGCACGATGGTTTACCGGACGATGTCACTCCGGGAGATCTCGTTCTTGTCGATGATGGTCGCATCGAGTTGCGAGTGACCAAGGTCGAGGGGTCACGTGTCCACACCACGGTCGTCGAGGGTGGTTTGGTGTCCGATCACAAGGGCTTCAACCTCCCGGGAGTTCCCGTGAGTGTGCCGGCTATGTCGGATAAGGACGTGGAGGATCTTCGCTGGGGGCTTCGCATGGGAGCTGATCTTGTCGCTCTGTCTTTCGTCCGCAGCGCTGACGATGTCAGCGCCGTTCACGACATCATGGACAACGAAGGCATTCGGGTACCGGTACTTGCGAAGATCGAAAAGCCCCAAGCGGTGGAGAATCTGGAAGAGATCGTCGAGGCCTTCGACGGAATCATGGTCGCCCGCGGAGACCTTGGTGTTGAACTTCCGATAGAGCAGGTTCCGCTCGTTCAAAAGCGCGCGATCCAACTGTGCCGGCAGGCCGGAAAGCCGGTGATCGTCGCCACGCAGATGTTGGACTCGATGATCACCGCCAGCCGTCCCACGCGCGCAGAGGCGAGCGACGTCGCCAATGCGGTGCTCGATGGCACCGATGCCTTGATGCTGTCGGGAGAAACGAGTGTGGGGCATAACCCACCGCTGGTCGTGGAAACGATGTCGCGCATCATCGAGCACATCGAAGGCGAGGCACTGGATCGACTTCCCCCCTTGGAGGAAAGTCGTACGGGATCCACGGCCCGGGCGCTCACCCACGCGGCCGTGTCGGCAGCCCTGTTCGTTCAGGCAACTCACCTGATCGCTTTCACCGAAACGGGGCGGTCAGCTCGCCTGATCGCCCGTTGGCGTTGCGGCATTCGTCTGTTGGCGTTCACCCCCAACCCGCGGGTACGAAGCCAACTCGCTTTGGTGTGGGGGGTAGAGACCTTCCTGGTGCCCCAGGTGCGGCACACCGACGACATGGTCATGCAGGTCGACAAGGCGCTGCTGGATATCGGTCGTGCCAGCGCCGGCGAGCGCGTGGTGATCGTGGCGGGCGTGCCTCCGGGTGTCCCCGGGACCACGAATGGCATGCGGGTTCACAAGATCGGAAGTGCCGGCCCGGGCGGCGGGGTATAGCGCGGGCGGATGCCGTTCTGAGATAGGTTGGTGTCGTTCCTTTAAGCCCGTCCCGTGAGGCGGGGAAGGTGGTCTTCTTGTCGTCTGCACGCGTGGTCCTCGACCAGGCTGACATCAGCCGTGCGGTTCGACGCATCTCTCATGAAATCGTCGAGAACTCTCGGGGAAGCGACGACCTCGTCATTCTTGGAATCCCCACCCGAGGCGTGCCCCTGGCGCGCCGCATTGCTGAGACCGTGGCACAGATCGAGGGTCATCCTGTTCCCTGCGGTGCGATCGACGTCACGTTGTATCGCGACGACTTGCGACTACGGGAAGTTCGAGCGCTCGAGCCGACCGATATCCCGGCACAGGGAATTGATGGGTGCACCGTCGTCCTCGTTGATGATGTCTTGTATTCGGGGCGAACCATTCGTGCTGCCCTCGACGCTGTCCATGATTTAGGCCGACCGGCCATCGTGCGGCTGGCAGTGATGATCGATCGGGGTCATCGCGAACTGCCGATCCGACCGGACTTCATCGGAAAGAACCTGCCCACAGCCAAGGACGAGACGGTGCGCGTGCGTTTCGTGGAGGTCGACGGGGTAGACGACGTGATGATCGATAGCGAGTCGGTCGGTGATGCAGATGCTGGGTAAGCACCTGCTCTCTGCCGGAGACCTCGATCGAGCCCAGGCGCTCATGATTTTGGACACGACTGCCGAACTCGCATCCGTGACGGAGCGTTCGGTGAAGAAACTGCCAACCCTTCGGGGTCGCACGGTCGTAAATCTTTTTTTCGAGGATTCGACGCGCACTCGACTGTCCTTCGAATTGGCGGCCAAGCGGTTGTCCGCCGATGTGGTCACCTTCTCGGCCAAGGGTTCGTCTGTTTCCAAAGGAGAGTCGCTCAAGGACACGGCATTAACTCTGGAGGCCATGGGTGCCGATGCAGTTATCGTCAGGCATGGCGCCTCGGGTGCGCCGTACCGTCTGGCCACTGCAGGGTGGATCGACGGCTCGGTCATCAATGCAGGTGATGGCACTCATGAACATCCCACGCAGGCTCTCCTGGACGCCTACACGTTGCGCTCCCACATCTGTGGGGGACAGGGGGATTTGCAGGGAGTTCACGTGGTCATCGTGGGTGATGTTCTACACAGCCGCGTGGCCCGATCGAACGTGTTGCTCCTGCACACTCTCGGCGCCGAAGTGACCTTGGTGGCGCCCCCGACGTTGATCCCGGTAGGCGTGGAATCGTGGCCCTGTTCGGTGAGCTATCACCTCGACGACGCACTGATGCAAGCAGATGCGGTGATGATGCTCCGGGTGCAAGCAGAGCGGATGGCGGGGTCCTACTTCCCCTCCACCCTGGAGTACTCGAGGTTGTATGGCCTTGATGCTCCGCGGCTCGAGCTGTTGAAAGATCGTGCGATCGTCATGCACCCCGGCCCGATGAACCGTGGCTTGGAAATCTCCGCGGATGTCGCCGATTCCTCTCGGGCCGTCATCGTGGAGCAGGTGGCCAACGGCGTCAACGTACGCATGGCGTGCCTGTATCTGCTTCTCGGTGGCGCTGGTTCGGAAGCAGGTGGGGACTGATGGGTGCGGTCGTCCTTCGCGGCGGGGCTCCCTATGGCCTCGATCCACACGACATCGTCATCGATGACGGTGTCATTACGGCGATGACGCCGTCGAATCAGTCCGGTAGCGATGCTCTGCATGCTGAGGGCGTCGAGCTCGAACTCGATGCATCCGGCTGCACGGTCATCCCCGGCCTCGTGGATCTGCACACCCACCTTCGGGAACCGGGGCGCGAGGACGCAGAGACGATCGCGACGGGGTCTCAGGCGGCGGCGATGGGCGGCTTCACCTGTGTGCACGCGATGGCGAACACCTCGCCGGTTGCCGATACCGCCGGTGTGGTCGAGCAGGTATGGCGTCGGGGAGTAGAAGCAGGCATCGTGGATGTTCGCCCGGTAGGTGCTGTCACCGTCGGGTTGAACGGTGAGCAGCTCGCGGAACTCGGCGCCATGGCGTCGAGCGCTGCATCTGTTCGGGTGTTCAGCGATGACGGTTTGTGTGTTCACGACCCACTCCTAATGCGTCGGGCATTGGAATACGTCAAGACGTTCGATGGCGTGGTTGCTCAACACGCGCAAGACCCTCGGCTCACCGAGGCGGCCCAAATGAACGAAGGTGCACTGTCCGCTCGCCTTGGTCTCGCGGGGTGGCCCGCAGTCGCGGAGGAAGCGATCATCGCTCGTGACGTCCTGTTGGCCGAGCATGTGGGATCACGGCTGCATGTGTGCCATGTATCGACAGCCGGCTCGGTCGAGGTCATCCGATGGGCGAAGGCCCGCGGAATTCCCGTCACGGCCGAGGTCACTCCCCACCATCTCCTCTTGACCGAGGAGCTCGTCGAGAGCTTCGACCCGATCTACAAGGTCAACCCTCCGCTCCGGCGTGCGGAGGATGTCCACGCGCTACGCGAAGCCGTTGTCGAAGGCACGATTGACATCATTGCGACCGATCACGCCCCGCACCCGCGTGAAGACAAGGACTGCGAGTGGGCGGCGGCGGCGATGGGCATGGTCGGGCTCGAGACGGCCCTCGGAATTGCCGTCGAGGTGTTCATCGAGTCCGGCCTGTTGACTTGGCGGGACATTGCGGACCGCATGTCGACTATCCCAGCGCGCATCGGGCAGGTGCCGGATCAAGGAATGCCGATTGCGTCAGGATCCGCGGCGAACATCACGGTCTGGAATCCGTCGGCGCAGGGCCCGCTCGAGGTCGATGCGCTGGTGGGCAAGAGCGGCAACAGCCCGTACCTGGGCCGGCGGATGCCGGGAACCGTGCGGCATGTGCTTTTCCGCGGGCGTCCGACGGTCGTCGATGGAGCGCTGGCGTGAATCGGGGAACAGTGATGCCGATGCTCGAACCCGTCGTCGTGGTCGCCGAGGAGTTCACCGAGCAGGCGAGTGTGTCTGATTGGCCCGCGCGATTGGCGTTGGTGGGCTTGGTAGCCGGTCTGATCGCGCTCGCCTTGTGGGGGATGCGACGGGGCTGGAAAGGCAGAGTGGCGCGGCATTCCTCCATGGCTGAACCGTCGGCCTTCGATGCCCCCGCGACGTCCGGTGTTCCCGGCCTGTACCTGGGAACGTCGGTCTCTGGCGATTGGCTTGATCGCGTCGCCGTGCACGAGTTGGGGGTCAGGAGTCGAGCCTCGTTCCACCTCGTCGACGGTGGTTTGGGCATCCGGCGTGACGGTTCTCGATCCTTCCTGATTCCCGCTTCGGCCGTGCGCGGTGTGCGAACCGATCGTGGGGTCGCCGGAACGGTGCGCGGGAAGGACAGCGTCATCGTGGTGACATGGATGCTGGCCGATGATGTTCTGGATACCGGGATCCGGGCAGATGACGGCGCCGATCACGCCGCGTTGTTGGATGGGCTCATGGTGGCGCACGCGGATGACTCACAGCAGGCAGGAAGTGGGGAGACTTCGAGCTCACCGAGTGTTACCGGATCCGGTGCGCTCGAGGGGTTCGACGGTATGCGGGGAGATGGCCCATTAGACGGTTCAGGAGACGGCCGTGAGTAGCACCGGAATTGTCGCGACGGAGCCTGCCGTTCTCGTCTTGGAAGATGGCCGGGCCATGCACGGTCGATCGTTTGGAGCCGTCGGAACGACCTTTGGGGAGGCGGTTTTCTCCACCGGTATGACCGGTTATCAGGAAACGCTGACGGATCCGAGTTACCACCGTCAGGTGGTCGTGATGACCGCTCCACACGTAGGTAACACCGGCATGAATGACGAGGACCCGGAGTCTGAACGCATCTGGGTGTCCGGATACGTGGTGCGGGATCCGTCGCGGATCGTGTCAAATTGGCGGGCGCAGCGGACCTTGGACGAGGACCTGCAGGCGTATGGGGTCGTGGGAATCTCCGGAATCGATACCCGAGCGTTGACGCGTCACCTGCGTGACGCCGGAGCGATGCGCGTGGGCATTTTCAGTGGGCCCGCGGCAAGCCGTCCGGTGGACGAACTGTTGTCTCAGGTGCGATCGAGCCCGTCGATGGTCGGTGCGGATCTCACATCCGACGTCACCACTGCTCAGGCGTACTCGGTGCCGGCCATCGGTGATGCATGGGCGACGGTCGTCGCCGTGGACTTGGGCATCAAATCGATGACTCCTCGTCGCCTGTCCGAACGCGGCCTGAACGTCGACGTCGTCCCCTCAAGCTGCTCTTGGGAGGACATCGCGGCGCGGACACCCGATGGAATCTTCTTCTCCAATGGCCCGGGGGATCCCGCGACCGCCGACCACGCTGTTGGGTTGATGTCGAAGGCTCTCGAATCCAGTCTTCCGGTTTTCGGGATCTGTTTCGGAAATCAGATCTTCGGACGTGCCTTGGGTCTGAGCACCTACAAGTTGCGCTTCGGTCATCGCGGCATCAACCAACCGGTGAAAGATCTGACCACCGGCAAGGTGGAGATCACCGCGCACAACCACGGGTTTGCTGTGCAAGCGCCGCTGGGGGAGGAGTTCGATAGCCCCTACGGACCGGCGCGGGTTTCCCACGTGTGCTTGAACGACAACGTTGTCGAGGGCCTTGAGCTCGTGGATGGATCTGCCTTCAGTGTGCAGTACCACCCCGAGGCGGCTGCCGGTCCGCACGATGCCGCGTACCTCTTCGATCGCTTCGCGGAAGCCATCGCGCGACGACGGGATGGTGGTGCCTGATGCCACGGAGATCCGACATTGGGTCGGTGATGGTTATCGGTTCCGGACCGATCGTCATCGGGCAGGCGTGCGAATTCGATTACTCGGGCACGCAGGCCTGCAGAGTTCTTCGGGACGAGGGTCTGCGTGTGGTCCTGGTCAACTCCAACCCCGCGACGATCATGACGGACCCTGAGTTCGCCGACGCCACCTACGTCGAGCCCATCACGCCCGAATACGTCGAGCGCATCATTGCGAAAGAGCGCCCTGACGCCTTGTTGGCCACCCTCGGTGGTCAGACTGCGCTCAATACCGCGATCGCCCTGCACGCGTCCGGTGTTCTCGAACGGTATGGAGTGGAACTGATCGGCGCGGACGTCGATGCCATCGAGCGCGGCGAGAATCGCGCAAAGTTCCGGTCGATCGTGGAGTCCATCGGCGGATCGAGTGCCCGCTCCATCATCTGCCACACGATGGAGCAGTGCGTTGAGGCAACGAGCGATCTGGGTTATCCCGTCGTCGTTCGCCCGTCGTTCACGATGGGTGGCGCCGGATCGGGTATTGCGTACGACGAGGCCGATCTGGAACGAATCGCCGGCGCCGGCTTGCAGGCCAGCCCGACAACGGAGGTGCTGCTCGAGGAGTCCATCATCGGCTGGAAGGAATACGAGCTCGAGCTGATGCGCGACAAGAACGACAACGTGGTGGTGGTCTGTTCTATCGAGAACGTCGATCCCATGGGAGTGCACACCGGGGACTCGATAACG
>Ga0075480_10001920_pt1 | contig 13266 bp, 12 predicted proteins | sample DEB08_DNA_7_FD_81590 | JGI IMG/M metagenome (GOLD analysis project Ga0075480, IMG submission 81590) | Aqueous microbial communities from the Delaware River and Bay under freshwater to marine salinity gradient to study organic matter... | ecosystem: Environmental > Aquatic > Marine > Coastal ... | reverse complement strand
CGATGACCTCGATCCCTTCTCCTTCAGCCTCGAGGAGTTTCGCGTCGAGTTCGAGCGCGAGACCTCCCAGCGGGGTGCTCCCCGCCTGTTCGAGGCGGAGGTCACGGTCCGCCCGGAACCGGGGGCTCCGGAAACAACCGAGATCATCCGGGTCAATGAACCACTCGCCTTCACCGGCGCCAAAGTGTTCCTCGTAGGTCACGGATATGCGCCCATCCTCGAGGTCCGCGATGCCGAGGGTCGATTGGTCTTCGATGATGCGGTCGTCGTTCTTCCCCAGGATGGGAACCAGACCTCGATCGGTGTGGTGAAGGCCCCTGATGCATTGCCGCAGTTGGGTTTCCAGATGCTGTTCCTGCCGACCGCGGCCGTGGATGATGTGCGCGGACCGCACTCGTCATTCCCGGCGGCCGACGATCCGGCGATCTTCGCATCCGCGTGGATCGGCGATCTGGGCCTCGACGACGGGGCACCGCAGAGCGTGTACCGACTGGTCACCGACACCATGAGCCAGATCGGGCTCGAGGCGCTGCGTCCCGGTCAGACCTGGGAGCTGCCCGACGGGGTGGGGGAGTTGAGTTTCGTCGGATGGCAACGCTGGGCGTCCTTCCAGATCGCCCACGACCCCGGCAAGGAGCCCGCGCTGATCGCGTCCGGCGCAGCCCTCCTCGGCCTCATGATGTCCCTGTTTATCAAGCGACGCCGAGTCTGGGTCCGCGCACGCGACGATGAGGCGGGGACTACCGTGGAGATCGCCGGATTGGCCCGCACGGATGAGGCGAATCTGGAGGAGGACGTCGATGCGGTCGCTCGGGCGGCCGGTGAGATGCAATCCGATGGTCGGTCCTTCGAGGACCGACAGGGAGGAGCAAGGTGAGCGCGGCAAGCCTGGCGGAGTGGAGCAATGCGGCGGTCTATGCGTCGATGGTGGTGCTCACCTTCTCGATGATCGCCTTCGCGGCGAGTTTCTCTGCGCGGGGAAATCGAGTGGACGCCCCGACCCGACAGGCGCCAGTCGCCGTCGCCGCCGGTGAGGGAACGACGATCGTCGATGTGCACCCGCAGAGTTCTCCTGAGGAGGACCTTCGTGGTCGGCGGGCGGGAAACATCGGATTATCCCTGGCGTGGCTGGGCTTTGGCCTGCTGCTGCTCGGCACCGTCCTCCGCGGGATCTGGGCGGGGCGTGTGCCGTGGGGCAATATGTACGAGTACTCCCTGTCCTCGGCGGTCGCCGTCCTCGGAGTCTTCCTCATCGTGTCGCTTCGCCGGGATGTGCGGTGGCTCGGTCTGTTCGTGACCGCTGCGACGCTGCTCACCCTGGGCCTCGCCGTGACCGTTCTCTACACCGAAGCGGCCCAACTGGTTCCGGCCCTGAAGTCATGGTGGTTGGTGATCCACGTGTCCGCTGCGGTCATCTGCGGTGGTGCCTTCACCGTGGCGGCTGGAATCACCATGCTCTACCTCTGGCGCGAGCGGGCGGAGCGCAAGGGCCGAGTCCGCGGGGCGGTCGCGAGGCTGCCCCAGGCCAGCAGACTGGACACCCTGGTATATCGAATCCTTGCCTTCGCCTTCCCGCTGTGGACCTTCGCTGTGATCGCGGGAGCGATCTGGGCGGAGAATGCATGGGGTCGCTACTGGGGCTGGGATCCCAAGGAAACATGGGCCTTCATCACCTGGGTGATCTATGCCGGATATCTCCACGCGCGGGCGACGGCCGGGTGGCGGGGGCGCCGCGCCGCCGTGATCGCCCTACTGGGATGGGTCTCATTCCTCATCAACTACTTCGGCGTCAACCTCTTCGTCAACAGCCTGCACTCCTACGCAGGAGTGTGAGGAACGGCGGTTAGGGGGAAGCGGGGTCAGCGCCGCCGTCGCGACGACGACGCATGCGCTCGCTCCACGTCTCCTGGTCCAGTTGGCGCAGGAACGTCGGATCGTCATCGGGCGCGACCGGGCCCCGGGAGCGCCGGCCGCCGAATCGGGGCCGCTGCGAGCGCGGTCGCCCGGCGATCAGCCAAAGCACGCCACCGAGGAGCGGGAGCACGAGGACGAGGATCAGCCAGACGAATTTCGGCAGCGTGCGCACATCGGCCCGTGGGGTGCGCACCACATCGACGATGAACCAGATGTAGAGGGCGAGACCGAGCAGCACACCGGCAACGCGAAGCATCGGTTCCTCCCCTTCTGGTCGTCGAGTCGAGTAGTCGACTTAGGCACCTGGTACCAGAGTAACCCCGGACCGGATGGGAGACATCCGGTCGCCTACCGTGGAGGAGTGCGAGGGCTCATCGTCTACACCGGGTTGCGAGTGGCCCTGTTTCTCGCGGCCTGGCTCATCGTGCAACTGGTGACCCCGTGGCGGGGGCTGTTGGCGATCGCGGTCGCGATCGTTGTGTCCGGTGTGGTCGGTTTCTTCCTCCTCGACCGGAGCCGGGACAAGGCAAGCGCTTCGGTGTGGGGGATCTTCCGCCGGATCAACGAGCGCATCGAACGCAATGCGCTCGAAGAGGATGCACTGGTCGACGCCGCAGCTGTCGACCGTGGGCGTGACGCCGAGAGAGGACCGGAACTTGAGGTTCTCTCAACCGAGGGCAAGCCCGACACCGAGCAGCAGGCCGTAGGCAGCGGAGAGCAGCCCGGTCATGGACAGCACCGGGATGAGATCTCGGCCGGTGGCTCCGTCGACAACGCTGAAGCCGGCCCGCACGGCGAGCGGGAGTGACAGCAGCGCCCACCATGCACCGATGATCCCCGGGCCCCACCCTGTCGCGAGCATGATGACAATGACGTAGGGGATCACCAGGAGTGCGATGAACAATCCTCGAGTCCGAGGCGCACCGAGTCGAACCGCGAGGGTGACCTTGCCGTGTTCGATATCGGTGGGGATGTCGCGCAGGTTATTGGCAACGAGGATCGCACAGGCGATGGATCCGACACCGATTGAGGCGAGAAGTGCGGTGCTCGACCATGACAGGGTCTGCACGTAGGCGGTCCCCATCACCGGCACGATGCCGAAGAACACGAACACGCTGAGTTCGCCGAGACCGCGATAACCGTAGGGGCGCTCCCCGCCGGTGTACCACCATGCGGCTGCGATCGCGGCGGCGCCGACGGCAAGGAGCCACCACTGCCCGATTAGGGCAACGAGGATGAAGCCGGCGACCGCTCCGAGGCCGAGGCTGGTGAATGCTGCGGCACGGACCGACCGAGCGGGCGCGAGTCTCTGCCCGACGAGGCGAACCGGGCCGATGCGATCCTCGTCGGTGCCACGCACCCCATCGCTGTAGTCATTGGCGTAGTTCGCGCCGACCTGGAAACTCACGGCAACGCACAGGGCCAGTCCAGCGCGGATCGGGTAGGCCGAGTCAAGACCGGTGGCGATCCCGGTTCCGACGACGACCGGGGCGATCGCGGCGGGAAGGGTGCGCGGACGCGCCCCGGCAATCCATTCGCCCAGCGTCGCCACGGCTATCGCATCCCTTCGCGCTCATCCTGTCCGGCTTCGCGGTCACGCACTGTCAGGGCGCGATGAACGGCCAGACGGTCGATCTTGCCATTGGAGAGGTAGGGCAGCACCGACACCGGTGTCAGTGCGGCAGGAATAGCTGCTGATCCGAGTCGCTGGCGCACCGCCTGAGCGATCTCCTGCACCCACGCGGCCACATCAACATGGGCATCGGCATCGGAACCGAGATCGCGAGTCGGGATGGCCAGTCCGATGAGCCGGTGTCCCTCGACGGGGTCCTCAGTCGCCATGATCACCGCTTCGCGGGCGAGACCCGAATCGGTGATGGCCCTTTCGACGGCGCCGAGGGCCACGTTGTAGCCGCGCACCTGCACGATGTCGTCAATGCGGCCGAGGACGACGAGCCTGTCGTCATCCCAGGCACCCACGTCACCGGTCGCGAAGGAGGGGCCAGCGGCAGATCGTCCGAAGAGTTCGTCGGTCTGCTCAGGCCGCAATCGGTAGCCGAGCGCGCACACGGCGCCACCTAGATGGATCCGCCCGCTTGATTCGATCCGAACATCGACACCATCAAGTGGGATCCCGTCGTGAACACATCCGCCGCAGGTCTCGGTCATGCCGTAGGTGGTCACGACATCGACTCCGAACCGAGTCGCTTCCTCGAGCAGAACTGCGGAGGCGGCTGCCCCGCCGAGGAAGACCTTCCGAATGTCCCGTAGCGCTCGACGACCGTTGTCATCGCGCAGGAGGAGCGCCAGCTGTGTGGGCACGAGTGAGATGACCGGCCCGTCGTCGGCGAGTGGGGCGACGATGTCTAGCAGTGCTGCCGGATCGAATCTGGCGGCCCCACCGATGCTCGGCAGGGCCACAAGGGAGGCGGCATCGAGAACACCGCGGATGATCGCGCCGAGCCCCCCGGCGCTGGTGACCGGGAGGGCGATGATCCGCGGCGCGGCCTCGAGTTCGGGGTAGGCCTGCCGCCACATCGTCGCCATCGCGATCACGTTGTCTCGTGACCAGCACACGCCTTTGGGGTCACCGGTCGAACCGCTGGTCAGGATGATCAAGCGGGTCCGGGGATCCTCGAGGGGCACATCGGGGCGCAGGAGAGATACAGCCTCGACGGGGTCGGCGACGAGCGCCGTCGCGCCGCTGGAGCCGTCGAGTGCCTGCTCCACTGCTCCTTTTGCCACCTCGATGCCGGACGGTCCCGGGGGAATTGCGACGACCCGCAGACTGCCGGGGGTGGACATGGGCATGCCGAGGAGCCTAGGGCTGACTAGGTTGGGGCGCGAGAACCGCGCCCGCGGTCCGCCCCGATGCGAAAGGTCGAAGGCATTCATGTCCCAGGAGTTGACCCCCCCGACGTCGCCGGTGTTCGATTCGCGCGCGAAGTACGTCCTGCCGCCTGTGGTGGCGGAGGACAGTCCGGCCTTCACCGATCCCGGCTACTCCAGCATCCTGCCCGGCTGCACCTGGGAGTCCGAGGGTGACTACACCGATATCCGGTATGAAGTCTCCACCGGTGACGCCGCGGGTATCGCGAAGTTAACGATCAATCGGCCGCACAAGCGCAACGCCTTCCGGCCCCAGACCCTGTTCGAACTCGCCGATGCGCTCAACCGGGCCCGTGATGATGATCGCGTGGGAGTGATCATCCTTACCGGTCAGGGCGACTGGGCGTTCTGCTCCGGCGGCGATCAGATGATCCGCGGTGATGACGGCTACATCGGGGATGACGATGTTGCTCGCAAGGGGATCGGTCGCCTGAATGTCCTCGATCTGCAGATCCAGATCCGGCGCACGCCAAAGCCGGTGGTCGCCATGATCGCCGGCTATGCGATCGGCGGTGGACATGTGCTGCATGTGGTGTGCGATCTGACGATTGCGGCCCACAATGCCCGGTTCGGGCAGACCGGCCCCAAGGTCGGCTCCTTCGATGGCGGATATGGCTCGGGTCTGCTGGCACGCACCATCGGCCAGAAGCGCTCGCGTGAGGTCTGGTATCTCTGCGATCAATATGGCGCTGAGCAGGCCTACGACTGGGGACTGGCAAATGCGGTCGTCCCGCTGCCGGAGTTGGAGCAGGAGACGGTGCGCTGGGCTCAGCGCATGCTGTCCCTGTCCCCCTTGGCTCTTCGGATGCTGAAGGCATCGCACAACGCCGCCGATGATGGACTCGCCGGAGTTCAGCAGCTCGCCGGGGATGCGACGTTGCTGTTCTACATGTCCGAGGAGGCGCAGGAAGGCCGGGATGCCTACGCGCAGCGCCGTAGGCCCGACTTCGGCAAGTTCCCTCGGCGACCGTAAAGCGCGGCTGCTGGCAATGCCTCTCACCCTCGGTGAACTGCTGCATGACGCGGTTCCATTCGCGTTGCCCCTCACGCGGACATTCCGTGGCATCGACGTGCGTGAGGGCATGCTGGTGCGAGGACCGCAGGGGTGGGGTGAATTCGCTCCGTTCGAGGACTATTCCCCAGAACGGGCAGCACCCTGGCTCGCGGCCGCGGCCGAGGCAGCTTTCGGACAGTGGCCTACACCCCTGCGTCGGTTCGTCCCGGTGAACGCGATCATCCCTGCGGTGAAGGCTGACGACGCTGCAGCGCTCGCACGGGCAGCGGTTCTCGACCTTGGATGCACGACGGTAAAGGTCAAGGTCGCCGCACCCGGGCAGCGACTCGGTGAGGATGAGGCGCGGGTGGCCAGTGTGCGAGACGCCGTCGATAGCGCAATGCATTCGAAGGATAGTGACCAGCGCGTGGCGATCCGTCTCGATGCCAACGCGGGGTGGACCCTGGAGGAATCCGTTCGCGTGCTGACCAGACTGATCGCCTACGGCATCGACTATGTCGAACAACCCTGCGCTGATCTGCAGGACCTGAAGGCATTACGGGATCGCGTCGAGGTCCGCATTGCTGTCGATGAGGCGGTGCGCATCGATGGTGTGGGGATGACGGAACTCGCCGATATCGCTGACGTGGTGATCGTGAAGGCCGGGCCCTCCGGCGGAGTTCGCGCGGGGCTGAAGGTTGTCGCGGGTTTCCCAGGACAGGTCGTGGTGTCCGGAGCCCTCGATTCGGCGGTGGGGTTGTCGATGGGGCTAGCACTCGCGGCGGCCCTGCCCGAGGAGCCGGGTGCGTGTGGCTTGGGCACCGGTGCGCTTCTTGCCGAGGACGTGGTGTCCGAACCGAGAGTTCCCGTCGGTGGAGTTCTCGCCGTGGAGCCGGTGAATCCTGATCTGGATGCGCTCATGCGAGCCCGGGCTCGGCTTGATGACGACCGCGCTCGGCAGTGGCGGGAGCGGGCGATCCAGGCGTGGGAGGCCGGCGGCGCAGATCTCGTGGCGGCGGCGGTGTCGCCGGGATGAGCCTGCCGATGGATTCGTCGATGCTGCGCGGTGGTGTGCTGGTTGAGACCCTGCTCGCATCAGGCGTGCACGATGTCGTCCTGGCCCCCGGATCGCGGTCGGCCCCCATCGCGCTGGCGCTCGCCGCGGCGGAGGGCCGGGGGCGACTTCGCCTTCATGTTCGGGTGGATGAGCGCAGCGCCGGATTTCTCGCCCTGGGCTTGGCGAAGGGAGCAGGTCGACCCGTCGCCGTGGTCACCACCTCGGGCACGGCTGCGGTCAATCTCCATCCGGCGATCGTGGAGTCCTCCTACGGCGGTGTCCCGCTGATTGCGGTGACAGCAGACCGGCCGACGCGTCTGCGGGGAGTGGGGGCGAATCAGACGATCGTCCAGCCTGGGCTCTTCGGCGGCGAGTGCCGATTCGCCTGCGATCTCACCGATGCGGATGCCGTCGCCGACGTGTCAGCGGTGGAAGCCGCAGTGGCGATGGCGACCGATCCGACGCACCCCGGTCCTGTCCACATCAACCTCGCCCTCGACGAACCGCTCCTCGACGAGCGAGCAGTCGAGGAACAGCTCGCGGACATCGTCAGGTCAGCGTCAACACCCTCCGCGACATCCTCTGCGACGAAGGCGCAGTCGGCCGGTCCCTCGATCCCGTTGCCGGAGAGCGCGACGTCACCTCACGGGGTGATCATCATCGGGGACACAGCAGGATTCCCGCGGGAGGCTGCGGACCCACAGACGATCGAGGAGCTGTCCCGCCTCACGGGATGGCCAGTGATGAGCGAACCATCGGGGTGCGCTTCGCATCTTTCGGGGGCACTGCGACATGGGCCACTTGTCGCTGCTGACGCGAGCTTCCTCGCTGATCATCGACCCAGTGTGGTGCTCACGATCGGTCGTGTCGGATTGCATCGCAGTCTGATGTCGCTCATCCGAGAAGCCGACCATCACATCGTGGTGGATCCCCGGCCGGCGGGGTATCGCTGCGATCCACTCAGCCCCGCCGAGTCCTTCCTCCCCGTCCTCCCCACGGTCCGCGACGGCGACATCACTCGCGACCCGCGTTGGCGAACAGCCTGGGAGGACGCGGACCGCGCATGGGCGCAGCACGTGGAGGAGGCCTTCGAGGAGTCCGGCGAACTCGATGGAGCGCGCATCGCACGAGAGGTTGTCGCCACCCTTCGAGACGATGACCTACTCGTCGTTGGCCCCTCGTGGCCCGTGCGCCACGTGTCCGCCTTTGCCGGGGCGATCAGGGCGCGAGTGTTCGCCAATCGCGGAACCTCGGGCATCGATGGAGTGATCTCCACCGCCTGGGGAATCGCCAGCGTCTCCTCCGGCTTCACCTTGTGTCTCATCGGTGATCTGACCGCGATCTACGACCGCAACGGACTGCTGGCGGCGCCCGGAGAAGCCCACCCGCATCTCGTCTACGTCGTCATCGACAACGATGGCGGCGGGATCTTCGGGGAACTCGAGCAGGGTGCTCCGCGATTTGCGGTGGACTTTGAGAGGGTCTTCGGCACCCCGCATGGCTCGGATCTCGGTGCCCTGCTCGCTGCCCCGGGGATCAGCATTCGACGAGTGGAGAGCGTCGAGCAGTTGAGCGATGAACTAGACGACGCGAGGTCTTCCGAAGGCGTTCGTGTCGTCGTCGTCGCCGCCGTCGAGCGGCGTGCCCAGGTCGAACGAATCGGACGGATGAGTCGTCGCGAGGTCGAGAACGACTAGTTCGGCAGTGCAGCGGTCAATCGGACAACCCGTGATCCCATGTCTGGATCGGCCGAGCGCTCCCAGGACAGCCCGCGGGATTCCAGCAGCGACAGCATGGTGGAGTTCGTGGCCAGTACGAGTGCGGTGACCGCCTCGAAGCCCAGACGCCCCGCCAACTCGATGAGGTGATCGAGCAGAGATCGCCCGAGTCCCTGCCCCTGCCAGTCGTCCTCGACGATCACCGCGATCTCTGCGGTCCCCGTCGATTCGGGTCGGTCGGGAAAGACATTGCCCAGTCCAACGATCCGACCGTCGTCGGCAATGGCGACCAGGGTGGCCCCTCGATGTCCGCCCGCGATGCGCCGCAACTGATCCTCGCGCCAGTCGGAGACCGGAGCGAAATAGCGTTCGAATCGAGTCTCCTCCGAACAGCGCGCATGCATCTCGGCGACCGATTCGGCATCCCACGGTCGAGCTAATCGGATTGTCACCGGGCGACCGAGCCGGGTGGATTCACGCCACCCGAATCCGCCCTCGCCGGCCGGCGCACTCGCGAGAGCGTCGACGAGGCGCAGTAGCGCTGAGGCACGCAGCCGCTCGACCGCGACGAACGGAGACCCGGGTCGGGTGAGCACCACGTGAAGATCGGGCGTCCACTGCAACCGCATGACGTCCGCCGAGGAATCCGGCCCGGTCGAGGCGGGCAGCACCTGCCAGGAATCGGCCAGAACCAGATCGGCGGCGGCCTGGGGCGCGGCATCGGGATTCTCCGCGAGACCGGTGGCGCCGTCGAGGACACGCGTCACCACATCGGCGGAGTCCTCGGTCTTCCCCGGTGCAATGAGGACTCGTTGGGACACCGAGGCGAGGGCCTGCTCCAGTCCGGATCGCTCGATGGTGTCGGGAACCGAGACAATCAGATCGAGCAATTGGCGACGCTCGGGTGGATGGTCGGCGTCTGTGCTCGCATCGGGGGTGGTGGGTCCTAGTGCGTGGGCAAACATGGTGGTGACATCGGCGCGCAAAAGGGCGAGGACGCGCATCACCTGAGCGGTAGCACCGGGGGTTCCTGAGGTTTCGATCCGGATGCGCCAGGGCCGACGATGTCCTGCATGATGCCAACCGGGGGGATCGTCTGCAGCGAGGGCTTCGAGGAGTCGAGCAACGAGACTTAGCCAGGAACCAGGATCGGTGTTGCGCGACATCATGGGTCCGAGTAGGGCGAGACCCGCACCGACAGCGAGGAGGTGCAGGGTCGCAGCATCGTCATCGATGCGCTCGTCGACAGCACCGCTTCCGCGAAGTTGGTCGATCACGGTTGCCGCGGCATTCCACCGAAGGCCGATGCGCTCGCGGACGACCTCAGCGAGGCGGTCATCGAAGGGAGCAAGGGCGACCGCCTGTATTTCCCGGGTGTCCCACACGGAGGCGGGGGCACCGAAGGCATCGCGGGCGACGGCGAGGATTGCGGCAAGGGGTTCGGCGTCGGCCTGTTCTGCCTGATCACGCAGGCGTTGCGAGGTCGGGGGAAAGGGGAGGGATTCGACGACGAGGGCAAGCAGATCGGAGCGATGCCGACCAATCGCAGTCACCGATCGGGTGGACACCTCAGCCTCCTGCGCGATGTCGCGGCGCGAGGTGTGGACGATTCCTGACGTCTCGAACAGGGTTGCAGCGGCGTCGAGTATGCGCTCGCGCTGGTCGCCCACAGTGGCGAATCTACGCGTTCAGCGTCGATCTCGGGCTGGAGAGGGCATCGCGAACCGGCACGAGTTTCGCGCGCGATTCGGCGAGTTCGGATTCGGGGTCCGAACCGGCGACGATGCCGCATCCGGCGAACAGGCGCAGTGACGTGCCCGCGGGATCGATCTCCGCGCATCGAAGCGCGATGCCAAATTCTCCGTCTCCGCGTGAATCCCACCAGCCGACTGGACCGGAATAGCGTCCCCGATCCATGCCCTCGTGTTCTCGGATCAGCGAGAAGGCGCGCTCGGTGGGGGTGCCGCAGACCGCGGCGGTGGGGTGCAGGGAAGCGGCGAGGGCGAGCACCGGGGCTGCATCGACGAGTTGGCCGGAGATGTCGGTGGCGAGGTGCTGGACATTCGGCAGTCGCAGCACCCGCGGCCGGGCGGGCACATCGAGATCAGCGCAGTGCGTCGAGAGGGCGCGCGCGACGGAATTCACCGCATACTCATGCTCCTCTAGGTCCTTTCCGCTGCCGAGGAGGGCGGCGGCAAGGCTCGCATCCTCGTCGGCATCCCCGCGAGCCTTCACCGTGCCGGCGAGGACTCGGGACATGACGAGAGCGCCCGTGCGCCGTACCAGGAGTTCGGGGGTGGCACCGACCATTCCGGCGACACTGAACGTCCAACACTCGGGGTAGTCCTCGGCCAGCCGATGCAGGAGGTGGCGCACGTCGACCGGTTCATCGAGCTGGGCCACGATGTCGCGAGCGAGGACGACCTTGTCGACCTCACCCCGGCCGATTCGGCCGATGACGGCGGCCACGCTCGACATCCACTCCTCGGGTGTGCGTGAGCCGTGGGTATACGTCACGTCCCCGGTCGTCGGTGCGGTCGGCTCGCCATTCAGGGCTGCTTGTGGATCGAGCAGCCGGAGATGATCGATCGGCCCCGAAACGGGATCCTCGATCACGGTGACCCAACTGCGTCCCTCCCGCCGGCCGATGATGATGCGGGGCACGACGACGGTTGATCCCACACCGCCGCTGGTCTGTGGATCGCCGGTTGCCTCCGGGTCGAAGGTGAAGGAGGCGAAGGCGAGGGGCCCGGTTCCGGGCAGTTGCAGGGGATCATCGACATCGACGTCCTCGAGCCAGCGGTTCCACCACCGCTGAGCGCGTGAGAACCGCTCCTGACCGGTGAACTCCCAGTGGGCTGCTACTCCCCAGGCGACCAGACCTTCTCCGCGGCGGACCCATGCCAGCGGCTCATCCTGTGGCAGCAGGTTGAGTAGGGCATCAGCCCCATCGAGTGACGCCGAGAAGAAGGAGGGAGCCACCTCGACGGTACGAGCCCGCAGACGCTGGGTCCCCGGAGAGGGCACCAGGGTGACGGGGGAGGACACCCCAGAAGAGTACGGGCATCAGCGCCCAACGGCACGCTGCGCTCGACCGAACGGCCCGTGGCACGATGACCACCATGCCGGCTGCTGATCTGGACCGACGACCCGATGAGGTCGCCCGCATGTTCGACGGTGTGGCGGATCGCTACGACATCACCAATGACCTCCTGGCCCTCGGGCAGACCCGACTATGGCGGCGGGCTGTACTCAACGCGATCGCCCCAGCCCCCGGCGAGCGGGTCTTGGATCTCGCGGCGGGAACCGGGACCTCGAGCGTTCCCTTCGCTCAGCGGGGGGCCGAGGTGGTTCCCTGCGACTTCTCTCTGGGCATGCTGCAGGTCGGGCGGCGGAGGGTTCCCGATCTGCCGTTCGTCGCAGGCGACGCGCTGCGCCTGCCCTTCGGCGATGATTCCTTCGATGCCGTGACGATCTCCTTCGGCTTGCGGAACACGGTCGATCCTGAAGCTGCGCTGCGAGAAATGCGACGGGTCACCCGCCCCGGCGGTCGTGTCGTCGTGTGTGAGTTTTCCCACCCCGTCCTGCCTCCGCTGCGCACGGCCTACACCGAATACCTCATGCGGGCCCTCCCCGCGGTGGCCCGGAAGGTGGCGTCCGAGCCAGATGCCTATGTCTATCTGGCGGAGTCGATTCGGGCCTGGCCCGACCAACCCGGTTTGGCGCGGGTTGTCGCTGCGGCGGGCTGGTCAGAGGTCGCCTGGATGAACCTCACCGGTGGGATCGTGGCCCTGCATCGAGGGGTCAACCGGGGGTGAAGGGCCGCACCTCGTCGTGACTAGACTGCGTGGCGTGATGGGCCTGTCACGTTCGGGCCCGATCGGCACGACCCCGGCACGAGGACAGCAATCAGGCTCCGGACGTCGCGATCGCTCGCGGCTGCTCCGCGACGAAGGTGAAGGAGAGGCGGCTCGGTGAACGTCTACGCACCGATCCTCATCCTCGGCCTCCTTGCTGCCGCGTTTGCGGTGTTCAGCGTCACTCTGACGAGTTTCACCGGACCGAAGCGTTACAACCGCGCCAAGGTTGATGCCTACGAATGCGGGATTGAGCCGACACCGCAACCGATCGGTGGCGGACGCTTCCCGGTGAAGTACTACCTCACGGCGATGATGTTCATCATCTTTGATATCGAGATTGTGTTCTTGTATCCGTGGGCCGTGGCTTTCGATCAGCTCGGGCTGTTCGCGTTCATCGCCATGATGCTGTTCCTGGTCAACCTTGCAGTTCCGTACCTCTACGAGTGGCGACGCGGCGGATTGGACTGGGACTGACATGTGTGTCGTAGCGATGGAGTTGACCGTGATCCGACCGACGAGAGGGTGTGAATGACATGGGCCTCGAGGAGAAGCTCCCCTCAGGTGTCCTTCTCACCACAGTGGAGAAGTTCGCCGGGTATGCCCGCAAGGGCTCGCTGTGGCCGGCCACCTTCGGCCTGGCCTGCTGCGCCATCGAGATGATGGCGACCGGTGGTCCCCGATACGACCTGGCTCGCTTTGGCATGGAGGTCTTCCGGGCGTCGCCGCGTCAGGCAGACCTCATGATCGTGGCGGGGCGCGTGAGCCAGAAGATGGCGCCGGTGCTCCGTCAGATCTATGACCAGATGCCGGCGCCCAAGTGGGTGCTCGCCATGG
>Ga0075480_10001918_pt1 | contig 13269 bp, 10 predicted proteins | sample DEB08_DNA_7_FD_81590 | JGI IMG/M metagenome (GOLD analysis project Ga0075480, IMG submission 81590) | Aqueous microbial communities from the Delaware River and Bay under freshwater to marine salinity gradient to study organic matter... | ecosystem: Environmental > Aquatic > Marine > Coastal ... | reverse complement strand
TCAATTCGACTCGTCTTCCCTTATTCCGGCTTCCAGTAGATTTCATCTGCTGGAAGTCACCTCTCTTTAAAACAATTATTAAAATCTCTGAATTCAAAAGATGATTTTACATACAAAGACAGTCACATTCTCTCATATATGGACTATAGTATATTAGGTTAAGAGAACAACGTGACTTGTATTTATGAGATTAAAAAAGAAAAACAGCAGGTACCCGCGACCCGCTGTCAAAAACGATATTAAGACCATTAAGCCTAGCTTTGGTAAAAGCAGCGAGAGTCTCCTTACTCGTAGGGAAACTCCTGTATTGCAACCAAACCAGCGCTTTGATCAAGGTCCTCCCCCACCGGTAAGTACTTATTCGGCTCACTCTACAGAGTCAGCAAAAACCCTATTTGGTGTAAAGCCTGAAACTATTCCGTATCATACAAATACTGTGAATAGGAATTCAGTTCAGCAACTAAAACCAAGTACCCAGCAACCAACTGGAAACCCTAATAAAAACACTCCTCCTCCTATGCCGACGGAAATTATTGTCGACTCACGTGGCAAAGAGTTCTGTGTAGTCAAAAAGGGTGAATACTTTATTGGTTTGGAGAACGAACATAAGTCCTTGAAAGCTCCTTTTGCTTTAGGAAAGTATGCAGTAACCAAAGATGAGTATCTACAGTTTGTTATTGAAGAGAAAATCGATTACAGCTCAGAGGAAATTGAAACTCTAAACAGGGTTTCTCCATATCCAAATAGCCCAGCTGTTATGGTAAGCTGGCAAGATGCTAAAGCTTATTGCCGTTGGTTGAGACGAAAAACTGGAGACTACTACGCGTTACCTTCTATAACAGAGTGGGAATCTGCTGCTAGAGGAAAAGCTGGAAAAATATATCCTTGGGGTCAGGAAGAACCAAACCTTTCGATTTGCTGTTTTGCAGATAATAACACTCCTCCATTAACAACCAGTACAGTTGATTATTATACTCAAAATATTAGTCAATTTGGCTGTATTGGCATGGTTGGGAATGTAATGGAATGGACTCTAGATAGCTTTGACGACGAACGTGACTTACATATTCTTAAAGGTGGTTCTTGGATGCACACTAAAGAATTTTGTAATAACGTTACTCCACTCATTTGTTACCCTTCTGACAGAAGATGGGAATTTGTAGGGTTAAGAATTTTATACCTACCAAATAAAATGTATAGAGAGTACAAACTGGCTCACCAGTAATTCTCATTTTTTTAACATCAATTGTCAAATAAACTCCGTCTAGCGGAGTTGTGCTTTTTAAATGTGTGTGAGGAGACCACGGCTTCCTCCACTTAAATTCTCACAGGAATATTTATGAAGCACTTTTTGACAATTATATTTTTTATTTGCTTAAACATTTCGGCTCAAAAAAAGCCAAATATCATTTTTGTTTTTACCGATGATCATTCTCAAAGAGCCATTAGTGCTTATCCAAATAGTTTAAATCAAACTCCAAATCTGGATAGAATAGCAAATGAGGGAATGATTTTCCTGAACTCATTTGTAACCAACTCGATATGTGGGCCCAGTAGAGCTGTTATTCTAACAGGTAAACATTCTCACATAAATGGATTCCGTAAAAATGATGATAAGTTTGATGGAGGCCAACAGACCTTTCCAAAACTACTTCAAGGAGCTGGATACAGAACAGCTGTAATTGGTAAATGGCACCTTAAATCTGATCCTCAAGGATTTAACCATTGGGATATTCTTCCCGGCCAAGGTCACTACTACAATCCCGACTTCATCAATGCCAAAGGAAGATATCAGGAAATGGGCTACGTAACAGATGTTGTTACGGATAAGACTTTGAAATGGATTGACTCAAACAAAGACAAACCATTCATGGTCATGATGCAGCAAAAAGCTCCCCATCGCGAATGGATGCCCGGTCCAAAATACTTAAACCTTTATGATGATGTAACATTTCCAGAACCGGCCAACTTGTTTGATGACTATAAAACACGAGGAACTGCTGCTAAAAACCAAGATATGAGCATCGATAAAACAATGAGATTGGCTGGAGATTTAAAAGTTTGGGAATTGGATACGCGAAAAGGACATCTCTGGAAATATAACATTGGCCGAATGACCGCTCAACAAAAGAAAAATTGGGATGTTGCATACGGACCTAAAAATAAAAAATTCCTCGATTCAAACCTTCAAGGACGAGACCTAATTCGCTGGAAATATCAGCGCTACATCAAGGATTATTTAAGATGCATTGCATCAGTAGATGAAAGTATAGGTAGAGTTTTAGACTATCTCAAAGAGTCCGGTTTAGAAGAAAATACAGTACTTATATACGGGTCAGATCAAGGTTTTTACCTAGGGGAACATGGCTGGTTCGATAAACGCTTTATGTATGAAGAGTCAATGAGAACTCCATTACTTATCAAATGGCCAGGTATGATCAAAGCCGGATCAAGGTCAAAACAACTTGTCCAAAACCTTGACTATGCTCAAACTATGCTCGAAATGGCAGGGATTAAACCTCCAACTGACATGCAAGGAAAAAGTCTAGTGCCAATTCTAAAGGGAGAAAATCCAGAGTGGCGCAAAGAACTTTACTACCACTATTACGAAGGGGAAAATTCATGGCACAGAGTCGCGAAGCATGATGGCATTCGTACCGAGCGATACAAACTAATCAACTTTTACACCCATAAAGAATGGGAATTATACGATCTCCAAAATGACCCTAATGAAATGAATAACATTTACGGTCAGAAAGCATTTGAAGAAATAACAAAAAAGCTAAAAGGGCAATTAAAAGACCTTCACCAAAAATATAAAGTTAAGTAAAATAAAAGTAGTGTGTAGAATTAGGAGAAACCCGTGAAGAAAATGTTTACATTAATCGAACTGCTTGTAGTCGTAGCCATAATTGGTATTTTGGCAAGTCTACTCCTTCCTTCTCTGCAAGAGGCAAGAGGAGCTGCTATTACAACCCATTGCATGTCCAATGCTAAACAAGTGTCTTTAGCAACCTTTATGGCAGCTGATAATTTTGACCAAACTGTTGGACCCGATGGCAACTGCCAGGGTTTTGCAAACTCAAGTATTAAGTCTTCATTTACTGCTGGCGATAGAAAAATAGGCTGGTTTGGAAATGCTCTAACTGTAATGGATTTAGTTGATGTTAGCGGAACGCATGAGGATTACAGAGCCCAAGTACAAGACATTAATAAAATGAAGGGGCTCCAGTGCCCGGCAGATGAAAACACTACCCCAACAGCTGATGTCGAAATTTGGCCCTGGCCGGCAAATGTAATCACATCTTATACAGCAAACAATAATGTTCATGACCTAGATGAAGGAAATAATTGGCTCGGTGGAAAATATGGAAAATTAAACGAAGCTGACAATACCATGATGGTCATGTGCTCCGAAAAAGTGGCTAACTGGAATGTCCGTTATATCTGGTCTGGTACCAATGGAACATTATATACAAGGTACAGTGAAACTATTGGTAACAGTTGGGGAGATATTTTTCCTACAGGAAGACATGTAAAAAATAAAATACCAGTCATCCTCTTTGATGGACACGCTACACAGACAAAACTTGGATCTTCCAGCATGAACAACATTTATTTGACTAAAGGTTTCTAAAAATTTGAGCTCAAGCATCAGAAGATATATCTTAGCTCTAGAGGTAAAAAATGAGAAAACACTTTACACTTATTGAGCTCTTGGTTGTTGTTGCAATCATAGGCATACTTGCAAGCATGCTCATGCCATCATTATCAGAAGCAAGAGGTAGAGCTAAAGTTGCTCTTTGCATATCTAATTTAAAGCAAAGTAGTTTAATGACTTTTGCAGTTGCAGATGATTTAAATCAACGCGTAGGGCCATCAGGCAATTGCCAATCAGACAGCGCCTCCGCATCTAAAGGCAGCATAAAAGTTGATGGGCAAGAACTTGGATATATGGGGAATATTGCAGTGGGAACGGGTATTGCTCCAAATGATAACATGGCAGATTACACCGCTACAGTTCAAAATTTAAAGTCTATGCAAGCTTTTATATGCCCGGACGACACTAACACAGTACCTACAGTCGATGTCGCCTTTGCAGGAGCTGATCCACCAAAAATTTTATCATCTTATGCTACAAACTTTAATGTATTCACTACTTATGATGAAGAGGATCAAAGTTTTTTTAGAGGTGGAAATTATGTCAATATTACAGAAACAGATAAAACAATGATGCTAATGGACTCTGGAAATATTGATGACTGGAATACAAGATACGTATGGACTTGGGGAAATAATAAAACTCTTTTAGATGTATATAACTCATATAGTGGAGGAAGTTGGGAAAAAGTTTTCCCAAAAAACCGCCATGTTAAAGGTTTAATGCCAATCTCATTTTTTGACGGCCACATTGAGTCGGTCAAATTAGGAAAAATTTCACCACTGGGAAATGTATACACCACAAAAGGTTTCTGATTATAACTTTAATTTCCAATTCATTCATCTAGTTTCTCTAAATGGAAACCTTAGGACCATATCTAAGATTAGGAGTTAGATCTTCTAAAAACTCAGCTAAAAAAGAAATTCTAATTGAAGTATTAGAAACTTTTAAAAGATTGGCGAATAAATTACAGCCCGATAAATTCATATATGATGATCCTAAGAAAAAAGATATTGACTTAATTTCCGAAAATGAACTTAGAAGAGTTTACACTGGTGAAGAAGATCTTTGGCTACAAAACTCTAAACTAAACTGCTACTTTCAGGTTAATTTCACTAAAAATATTAAAAATCCTAGTCATTACGTCGAATTTCATTTACCTATAAATTCCATCTTAACAGAGTTTTCACTTCAAGAGTTTTATGAGATCTTTTTAAAATTTATTAAACTCTTGAGAGCTGATAATGCGAGCCTTTCATTGGTGCCACACGAAGGTGATTGGATAAAAGGACGACCTAATTTCATAGATTATAATGGAGCTGTTGTTACAAATTCTGGAAGCAGCACATTTAAACACATATCCAATATCTTTTGGATTAACTATTTCAGTCAAATTTATCTAGATTCTTTTAATTGTAACATAAATGAAGCCGGTTTTGATGAAGTCACTGTGTTCGAAAATGGTGTAATAGCTAGATTGGGAACAAACCCAGAAGACCCTTTTAAATTAGATTACCTAAAAAGAAAGGGGGAAATAATACAGAACCTTGGCGAGGATTTATTTTATGACCGCGAAAACCCTCTTGAGATGAGACTTAAAGGCGCTAGAAGAAAACCTAATTTTGATTTTCATGAACTGCTTTAGTTTTTGTAAAAATTGTCTATTTTTCTTGTAGATATGCGCTCAAAGGGACCTTTTGCGTAAAAAGATACTTGTAACAAAAAATTATTGCCGTTTAATTTCAATGAATGAAATTGCTGTGTATAGCAAGGCTTTAACAAAAGTTAATTAGGAAGGAATTAACACTTAAGCGTTACGGAGTATTGCTTTGAGAAAATTATGTTGTGTCTGGATCATTTTGTGTTTGGTGATCCCCTCTCTTCTTGCTGAAAAGAAGATAAATTTTAATAGGGATATTCGTCCTATTCTATCTGACCGCTGCTTCCATTGTCATGGGCCAGATGAACACGATCGTAAGAAAAAACTTCGCTTAGATATAGCCGAAGGTAGCGATGGAGCTTACAGAATTCGTAAAGGAATTGCTGGAATTAAACCAGGCGATCCAGAAGCTAGTTCTGTCTGGCAGAGAATTATTACCGATGATGAAGATGACGTTATGCCTCCATCGGATTCACATAAGAAACAACTCACTGATAAAGAAAAAGCTCTCATTAAACGATGGATTCAAGAAGGCGCTAAATATGAAGCTTTTTGGGCTTTTGAAGTAGCTGTAAAACCTAAGACTCCAGATGTAAAAGACAAATCATGGAGTCAACAACCAATTGATTTGCTAGTACAAAAACAACTTGAAAACAAATCTTTAAAGCCAGCTTCTGAAGCAGACAAAAGAACTCTACTACGTCGAGTTACTTTCGATCTTACCGGTTTACCTCCAACTCTTGATGAAATTAAAACTTTCCTGAATGATAAGTCCGAAAATGCTTATGAGAAATTAGTCGATCGACTACTTGCAAAAAAGCAGTACGGGGAACACATGACGAAGTACTGGCTGGACCTTGTCCGTTTCGCTGATACAAATGGCATGCACAAGGACTTTTACCGTAACTTCATTACATATCGAGATTGGGTAATTAAATCCTTCAATAACAATCTCGGATATGATGATTTTGTGAAGTACCAAATTGCCGGTGACCTCTATGAAAAACCTAGTTATGATCAATTAATAGCATCTGGTTTTAACCGCATGCACCTAATCATTGACAAAGGCACAGCACTACCAGAAGAAAGTTATGTTAAAAATGTCTTAGATCGAGTAACGGCAGTTGGAACCGCGTTTATGGGACTGACTGTTCAATGCGCTATGTGTCATGACCATAAGTATGATCCGATAACCAAGAAAGACTTCTATTCTCTTTTTGCTTTCTTCAATAATCTTGATGGAGCTCCAGAAACTGTTCGAGGCCCAAGAAATGGTTTACAACAACCTTTCATTACAATGCCAAGTCCAGAACAGGAGCAAAAACTCAAGGAGTATGACTCTCAAATTTCCCAGCTCAGAAAAAAATCTGGTGAACTTCAAAACCTCTTAAAGAAAGAAAAAGATCAGAAAAAGAAGAAAGAGTACACCGCAGCAAAAAAGGCTACTGACGACAAAGTAAAAAAAGTACAGAAACAGAAAGACAACTATTCCAAAACTATTCCAGCAGCTATGGTTATGAAGGAACGGAAAGACATCAAACCTGCTTATATCCTGGAAATGGCTCAGTATGATAGACCAGGGGATAAAGTTGAAAGAAATACTCCTGAGTTTTTACCTCCATTAAAGAAAAAGGGAAAAGTAGCTTCCCGAATGGATCTGGCTGAGTGGTTCGTTGCAAAGGAAAATCCATTAACTGCCAGAATTGCCGTAAACCGTTTCTGGCAACAGTTCTTTGGAGTTGGTCTTGTAAAAACTTCAGAAGACTTTGGGGCCCAAGGAGAAGTTCCTAGTCACCCAGAATTATTAGATTACCTGACAGTTTCATTTACTGAATCAGGCTGGGACATAAAAGCATTGGTTAAAAAGATAGTCCTGTCAAAGACCTATCAGCAGTCTTCAATTACATCTACCGCCGCATTTAATAATGATCCCGAAAACCGTCTACTTTCCCGTGGTTCTCGTTTCCGTATGGACTCTGAAATGATTAGAGATCAGATTCTATCAGTCAGTGGTCTTTTATCCACGAAAATGTATGGAAAAAGTGTTAAGCCACCTCAACCAGATGGACTTTGGAAAGCTGTTAGTATGATCGGTGAAAGATTCAGAGCTGATCAAGGTGAAGATCGATATCGCCGCAGTGTATATACGCATTGGAAAAGAGGTATGCCACCGCCTCAAATGACTATACTTAACGCTCCTTCACGCGAAGCATGTATTGCTAGACGTGAAAGAACAAATACGCCACTTCAAGCACTTTTATTATTGAACGAATCCGAGTACATGAAAGCAGCTCGTCACCTAGCCCAAAAGGCACTAAGTATGAAGAGTTTGAACGATAGTCAAAGAATTGCCTATCTTTATGAATCGGTTACTTCAAAACTGCCTGATAAGACTGAGTCTGACTTACTGGCAAATTTACAGAAAAAACTCGCCAAAGATTATTCTGCAGACCCTAAACTAACAGATGAAATGTGTGAAGGCGTAAACCTGAAAAGTCAGGAAGAAAAAGTTACTTTGGCTTCTTGGACGATGATTGTGAATATGCTTTTAAACTTAGACATAACTAAAACCAGGGAGTAGAAATGATGAATATTTTTCAACAAAATGATATGCTCCAATCACGTCGTAGTTTTCTTTTAAATGCTGGTATGGGAATCGGAGCCTCAGCACTTGCATCTTTAATCCCGCAGGCTTCTGCTGGGGAAAAAGGCTTACACCATAAACCGAAGGCTAAAAGAGTAATATTTCTCTTTATGGCTGGAGCACCAAGTCAGGTAGACCTATTTGATTATAAGCCGAATCTGCAAAAATTAATCAATAAACCTTTACCTAAATCAGTTAGTAATGGTCAGCGTGTAACTGCGATGACAAGAGGCAAGGAACAGCTAATCGCTCCTTCCATGTTTAAGTTTGCTCAGAAGGGAAAAAGTGGTGTCTGGATGAGTGAATTACTTCCTCACCTTTCAAACCATGCTGACGATATCTGTTTCATAAACACCATGAAAACTGAAGCTATTAACCACGACCCAGGTAAGACTTCATTTTGTACAGGTTCTGAAATTGCCGGTAATCCAAGTATGGGTGCATGGCTCAGTTATGGACTTGGCTCGATGAACAAAGATCTTCCTGACTTTGTGGTAATGCCTTCCGCTTTCTGGAGTGGTAAAGTCAATGTTCAGGCGCTTTACAGCCGCTTGTGGGGAAGTGGATTTTTACCCTCTAAACACCAAGGAACTTCATTTCAAACTACCGGCGACCCAGTCTTATTTTTATCAAACCCAAAAGGTGTAGATAGTAAAGTAAGACGTAAGATGCTGGACAGCCTGGCTAAGTTTAACAATAAACACTTCAATGAGATTGGAGACCCTGAAATTCAAACGACTATTTCTCAGCAGGAAATGGCCTTTAGAATGCAGAGCTCTGTTCCTGAGTTGACAGACATTTCGAAAGAAGATAAAAAAACACTGGAAATGTATGGACCTGAAGTAACTAAGAAAGGTTCATTCGCCAGAAACTGTCTACTTGCTAGAAGAATGGCTGAAAGAAATGTTCGCTTCATTCAACTCTTCCACAGAGGTTGGGACCACCACTCTTCATTACCAACTCACATGAGAGGTCAATGTCGTGACGTAGATCAACCTTGTGCAGCCTTGCTTCAAGACCTCAAACAGCGCGGCTTATTGGAAGATACACTTGTAGTCTTTGGCGGTGAATTTGGTCGAACGGTATACGGCCAAGGTAAAATTACTGCAACAAAATACGGCCGTGATCACCATCCAAGATGTTTTACTGCATGGATGGCTGGCGGTGGTATTAAAGGCGGTATGCACTACGGCAAAACAGATGAATTTTCATATAATATTGCTGAAAATCCTGTTCATGTTCGTGACCTACACGCTACTATGCTACACCAGTTGGGTATTAACCACACTAGATTCACCTTCCCATTTCAGGGACTGGATCAAAAATTAACTGGTGTTTTACCAACTAAAGTTATCAAAGATATCATTGCATAATTTATAAAGCGCCGGAGTCTCTTCGGCGCTTTTTACGCAAGTAGATATCATTTTCCGATACAACTAAAGTTAAACCCTAAACTTTTGCACTTTCCCATCGTTAAAATTTGAAAGTGGTAGTACCTTTAGGCCTTATGTTTAGGAAAATAATTTTTTAAGGATGAAATAGTGAATATAATCGCAACTATTAGCTCATTGGATATCTTTGTCCTTGTAGCTTACATCGTAATCGTTGTTGCACTCGGCTTATGGGCAGGATGGAAACAAAAGAAATCTAATAGTGAAGCGCAAGATTATTTCCTAGCTGGTAAAACTCTAAAGTGGCCAATGATTGGTTTTGCTCTTTTCGCCACAAACATCTCCTGTGTCCACTTAGTAGCTTTAGCCCAATCTGGGTACCAGGGAGGACTCGTAATGGGTAACTTCGAGTGGATGAATGCATTTTCACTCGTAATTCTCGCTTTATTCTTTCTACCATTTTATCTGAAAACTGGAGTTACCACACTTCCAGACTTTCTGGAAAAGCGTTACAACCGTCCTTGTCGAGATTGGCTTTCGGTTTTATCCATTGTTTCTGGGATTACCATTCATATTGGTTTTGCCTTTCTAACTGGAGGCTTAGTTATGAAGTCTCTTTTCGGAATTGACCTTGCCACTACTGTTATAGTTATTGCTCTCATAACCGGCTTGTATACCATATATGGTGGCTTAGCTGCAGTTGTTTGGACGGAAACTGTTCAGACAATTATTCTTCTTGTTGGAGCGACTTTATTGACATGGTTTGCTTGGGATAAAATTGGCGGTTGGGAACCTCTCGTTGAAACCCTAAAACAAGATGGAAGCGAAGGTAAATTAACAGTTCTTAGGGGAAGTGAAGATCCATTCCCATGGTATGCTGCTTTTTGTATTCCTGTAATTGGAATTTGGTACTGGTGTACAGACCAAACCATCGTACAAAGAGCACTTGGAGCTAAAGATGAACATGAAGCAAAACGTGGAGCTCTTTTTGCAGGCTTCCTCAAAATCCTTCCAGTCTTCATAATCGTTCTCCCAGGAGTTATTGCCTACGCCCTTTTCCTTAATGGTGATTTTAACCCAGGTGCCGATAAAGATGGTAAAGATGTCTACAAGGAAATGATTACTCAACTATTACCTTCTGGATTAGTCGGTTTAATGCTGGCTACTCTCTTGGCCGCTCTAATGAGTACAGTTTCAGGAGCATTGAACTCAATCTCAACACTTTTCTCTTACGACCTTTACAAACGTTTTAAAGGCGATGTTAGTGATCATCAACTTGTGAAAGTTGGACGAATCGCAGCTGGAGTAGCTATGATAATTGCAATAGCAATCGTCCCGCTCTTGAATAATTATGGTAGTCTGTTCGAAGGTCTAAATGAAATAATTGGTCATATAGCACCACCAATCACAGCTGTTTTTCTAATCGGAGTTTTCTGGAAAGGTGCATCTGCTAGAGCAGCCCAATGGACTTTATACTTAGGTTCCTTAGCTGGAGTTGTGGTCTTTATAATAGGTAAAACTGTTGGGCATGGAATCAACTTTATGGTTATGGCGCTAATCCTGTTTATATTCTGCTCTGTAGTTTTAGTAATTCTTTCATTTGTTAAACCAGACGAAAAACCATCAGAGCTTTGTTGGAAATCTCCTTTGGATCCACTAAGACAGCCTGGTAAAGGAATAATTGGTAACTACAAAGTTCTCGCAGGAGTTCTTTGCGCAATTATGGTCTTCCTATTCTGGAAGTTTAGTTAAAGAGTTTTCAAGAATTTATGCGGGCTGGCAGCCCGCGTTCCCAGGCTATGATGGCGCTCCCAAATACTTAGTCCCTAAAAAAGGAATCCATTTGGGCTGCAGCTTCTTTAGCAATGACTATTTTTTTGACGTTTTTCTTCATAAGCTTTTCTACTTCCTTCCGGAGTTCATCTGGAGTGAAAGAGGTCTGCTTTTTGAAGAAGGTTGAGAAATACTGACAGGAAGAAAAGCCAAGGTCAAAAGCAATTTCGGTGATAGATTTTTTGCTATCCATGAGCATTTCTCGAGCGGCATCAACCTTTTTCATATTCACATATTTCAAAGGCGACATATCAGTTATCTTTTTAAACTGAACCCGGAAATGGTTCTCACTATAACCAGCTAATTTAGCTAGGTTGAAAACAGAGATATCGCTATCGAGATTATTCTCGATATATCGATCAACTGCTTCTAAGAGTTCGGAACTATTTTCAGGAATATTCTGTTCTTTTACCAGCTTTTCATAAGCTCGAATCAAATTAATGCAGAGAATCCTAAACTGGCTTACAGCCACCTCCTGACTCCACTCTTTTTGATCACGGAATTCACTAATGATTTCCTCAAATGGCTGACTAAAACGAGAGCCTAATTTTAGAACTCTTGGAGAAGGCATTTTTAAGTAAGATTGTAAGGAAGCTAAAAGTTCCTTGCTTATAAAGTGCTCACCTATGGGGTTGGTATCTATTTGCAAAAAACAATGCGAACCTCTCGGTAAGACACCTTTCAAATAAGCCATGGTTTCATAAGGCTGAATAACAACTAGTTCTTTCTCGTGAATTGAGTAAATACGGCCATTAATCCAAACCTCCATTTCTCCCTTTTCGACATACACCAATTGATAGTATTTTAGTGTATGTGCTGGAAGCATATCTTTGGCTGGATCGTTAATAACCCTACGTCCCAGAATGGGCACACAAGGTATTAAACTGGGCTTATCCTTTCCAGGGCGCCCATACCGTTCCTGAGTGTTATCCATGTTTGAATTTCCACTATCATAATTCACAAGCACCCAATACTCTAAACTGGTATTTTATAAAAAACAAATGATTATGAGATTTAGATGAAAGAACTTATCTTGGAAGAACCAGGTGTCTTAACTTGGCAACAACGAGCCATTCCAAAGCCCCAAAGTAGAGAAGTTTTGGTAAAGGTACACCGAGTTGGAATATGCGGTAGTGACATCCATGCTTTTCATGGAAATCAACCCTTTTTCAGCTATCCAAGAGTTCTTGGTCACGAACTCGCAGTAGAGGTCGTTGAAGCTACTGAAAAATTTGCCAAAGGCGACCTTTGTACTGTAGAAGCATACTATCCTTGTGGAGAATGCCCAGCCTGTAAAAATGATCGTCCAAACTGCTGTACTTCACTTCAAGTTTTAGGAATTCATACTGATGGCGGCCACTGTGAATATATGCTTGTTCCAGAAGAGCGACTTCACAAAGGAAATAATCTTTCAGTCGATGAATTAGCTTTAGTCGAACCTCTGGTAATTGGAGCTCATGCAGCTGAAAGAGGATCTCTTCGAGAAGGAGAGTCCGTTCTAATTTTGGGAGCTGGAACTATTGGAATTGCTACTGCCCTTTTTGCACGAGCTGAAGGCGCTGATGTGGTCATTGCTGATATCAATCAGGAAAAACTTAATTTTGTCAGAGATGAAATGGGTTTTGAGAAAATCGCCTTAGTAAATGATGACTTGGAAGCTGAATTAAGAAAATTTTTTAATGGCCAAATGCCTTACGTTATCTATGATGCCACAGGAAATCCAAAATCGATGATGTCGACTTTTGAGATAATAGAACAGTCAGGAAGAATTGTTTTTGTAGGGCTTTTCAAAGGTGATCTCTCTTTCAACGATCCATTATTTCACAAGAAAGAACTTACTCTTTTAGCCAGCCGAGCCGGCACTGCTAAGACTTTTGAGAAAGTTATTGCCATGATGCAAAATGGAAAAGTAAATGCTCTTCCAATGATCAACCAAAGAATAAAGTTTAATGATGCCGATCAGGCATTTAAGGAATTGACTGAGAACAAAAATCTGGTCAAAGCAATGATAGAATTTTAGGAGACAGAAATGAAAATTATAAAAATAGAACCATTTATTTTGCACGCCCCGGTTACAAGT
>Ga0075480_10001917_pt1 | contig 13271 bp, 17 predicted proteins | sample DEB08_DNA_7_FD_81590 | JGI IMG/M metagenome (GOLD analysis project Ga0075480, IMG submission 81590) | Aqueous microbial communities from the Delaware River and Bay under freshwater to marine salinity gradient to study organic matter... | ecosystem: Environmental > Aquatic > Marine > Coastal ... | reverse complement strand
AGGGATAACCTGTGATGCGTGATAGTTCCGCCACGATGCTAGTCTTGCCTACACCTGGCTCTCCTACCAGACGGAATTTATTCTGGGCTGCCGCTGAAATCAAAGCAGGAGCCTCTGTTAGAGTTACTGTTGAGCGTTCTTGCATAATAGTTGAGTTCATAATTTTATTTCCATTAGTTAGTTGGTTGTTACGGTTAATCGAGTTTAGTCAAAACTAAACTGCTATCTTACATACTTAGCGTTTGGATTCGGTTTGTACTCACCTCGCGGTAGCTCCACCTCGTAGAACACAGCATCGGCATAGCCGTACTTGAGCACCTCGTCTACTAGCTTAATTACCCGCTGCGGCATGTAGTAGTAAGCCTGCTGCCACCTACCAGAGGACGAGCCGTCCCACCTTGACTCCATAGTCATCAGGGCGAACGCCTCTAGCGCATCTGCCCAATCCTCGATGTTGTCCTCGCGCATGATGCTACACAGCGTGTCTGCATTTCTGGAGTTAGGAAAGTTCCCTCGGTCAACAGCACCCAGAGTTAGCAAGCCTTTCAGGCGCTCGCACCGCTCCCTGAAGTCAACCACGCCAATCTGCGCATCGGGGTGATAAGCTACCTTCACCATAGACTGAACGTACTTCCTGAATGGCGCATTGAGTTTGCGCACCTCGTTCATAGCCTTGCGGTTAACCCTGTGAACCACGCATAGACCGTCGTTCAGCGGTATGCTGTCTGGGTCGAGGTACAGAGAGCCTTCCCACACATACTTCTTGTTGCCGTTTTTGTTATACAGCATCTTGCCGTCACTCTGAGGCGCGTTTGTTACCCATGTGTGAGGGTCGAGCAGCGCATCTATGAACATGATCGTGCTCTGGGTAGCCCACCCACCAGTAGCCAACTTACTACTACCGTCTTCATAGAAGGTCACACAGTCCGTATCATACAGCCTGCACATTATCGCCATGCCCACGTTACCCATTGGACTAGTGACGTTGCGTTCCCTGCGTATCGTCATGTGAGTGAGGGCGCGTTTGCCGATTGGTTTAATGCCTGCGTTCCTACCGTTACCCCTGATCGGCTCAATACGCCGCTCGTAAATGTCGGCTTGCTTGTAACTAACAAGACGAGGCATGCTATCTGTACTTATATGGAAGCCCATGTTGCACCTCTCTCGTTTTCTCGGTTTGTCTCGTTTCGACGTCTCGCAGTAACCGTCTTGATCTCACGCAGTGTTCGCTCTGACTCTTCAAGGTTTGCCACTGCCTGCGCTATGTTCCTGCGGCGAGACAACAGACGGTCATCGAAATAGGGCGCTTGGTCTTGCAGTTGTGCGTCCATGTAGTTCAGCATTTCTCTGAGTTCATACAGTGTATATTCCATCGTCATTCTCCTGTTGGTTGATGTTGGTACGGTTGAGTTTAGTTTTGACTAAACTGCTTGGTGCTGTTTGCTCTTCCAAGTAGGCATGCAATCTGCGCCTACCCATGGGTGTCATCTGGTTGTACAGGACAGCTACGCACTTCAAGTTGCCGTCCCAGTCACGCCACTGTTTCTTACCTTGGTTCATACCTCGTCCTCCTTGTGTATGCTTTCTGTAAAGCAAGAAACATCTGTCTCAGCGATTGGAGGCTCGCCGTTCTCGAACAGCTCAACGATCTTCTCTCGCGCCTCATCGTAGGACTCAGCTTCCACCACATACTTATGGGCAGTTAATACCATTACCGCACCTTTCCATTTATTCATAAAAATTACCCCTTAGAATAAGAACGTGAGTAAACAGAGGGCATAAATACCCACAAAGAAACCCAAGCAGAACAATGCGCGCCCTGCCCACACCCAACCAGACACAGGCTCTTCCCACTTATACATCTCGTGCGGGTCGTGAATGTTGGGTTTGTACACCTCGCCTACTGCATGGTTCGGCTTGATGTTGTTGGTTTGCGCCATACGCTCGGCAAGACGCTCGTATACCTTGTCCTTACCTTCAGCCATCTTTCGCATTTCTTCGTTCATAAAGTTCTCCAATGTTACGTTTTTGATAAACGAGTTTAGTTTTGACTAAACTCAGGGTCGCTTGCGGGGAATAAAAATTTCCCAACCAACGAATAACAATTATAGCATACTTACTATACAATGTCAAGTGGTTGTTACAAAAATAAATAAAATAATTTTGAGTGTTATGGAAGGAGAGGCAGGGGGGCAATGTTACGTTTTGGGGGCAATGTTACGTTTTAAAATGGTTTTGTAACAATAAATGTAACAATGCAAGGTCCTTGTATTTACTGTGCTGCGTTACGTTTTTCCCTATTATTGTTATATTGTTATAAAAAATAGTATATATATATAGACCCCTGCGTTTTTTGTAACAGTGCAGAGGGGTTTGTTTTGTTACGGGGTAAGAGGGATTCTTTCCCCTGCATACTACTTTTAAAACGTAACAATATAACATTAGGGGAAACCCTGGTATTATCATACACTTACATTGTTTATCTAATGTTACATATTAGTTTTAAGCCTGAAAAAACGTAACATTACCCCAGTTTAGCCAAAACTAAACTCCGAACTGCTTGAACTACTATCATGACTCGCGGTTTGTATTGTTATGTTTTTACAATGTTATAAAAGTGTTATGGTGGAACAGCCAGGGGTAACCAAACTACTAGCTACCAAAACTACTATCATCACACAGTGATGATGAAGCGGCGGCGTGGGCGCGTGGTGGGTTGTGGTGGGACGGGCAGGGACAAGGTGCGATGGAGGAGGGCGGTGGGAGGCAGTTTAGTTTTGACTAAACTCGAGACGAAAAAAAGCCGCCCGAGGGCGGCTTAGTCTAGCGAAGGGGATTAGCGTAGAAGTTTAATGGTGGGTCGAGAGGGATTGTGCATTGCATCGAGATTATTGATGAGAGTGTTGAGATCGTATCGCCCGACCTCGTCTCTATCGCACCACGTGGCGACATCGCCAATTTCCTTTCTCAATTTTAACGCTTTCTTTATCAATTTTTCTGTGACTTCTCTTTCTGAATCCATAGTATTTACTCCGAAAAAAAGCCGCCTCAAACTGCGAGGCGGCTGTTAGGTTATGCGAGGTAGTCGATTAGGTCACCGATTGTCATCGCGTTAATGTCGCCGTCAATCACGCCAGCGGCTTTGATCTTGTCTCGAGTCTTGATAAGTTCATCGAGCAATCGCTCTTTCGTGTTACCAGTCTTCAACTCAACTAATTGCGCGGTGATTTTCTGAGCTTTCTCTTTCTCACCCGCTGCGCGTTTATCGAATACTTCGGCTTGGCGTTTAAGATTCCCCGCCTTATCCTTATCGCCCGATGCGAGAGCAATGGTAGCCTCGGCGCGTCTGATCTTAGCACTATCGCGGTATTGCTTAGCGAGTTTGACCGTAGACTCGCGCTCTTCTTTTAGCTCTTCGCGCTTAGCATCATCAGAACCTACTTCAATTGGCTTAGGTTCCTTCGGCGGCTTGATCGCGTGAAGTCCGAAGTAGGCGATCTGATACGTCTGCCACAGTGTTGGGCGATGGTTATTCACGCCCGCGATGATATACGCTAGTGATTCGGCTTGCTCGAGCGAGAGTCCGATTCGGTTCGCCTCTTTTTGTCGCGTCTCGAGTTTAGCGCCTTTTCGAAATGCGTTGCGCTTCAACCCGTCTTTACCGATTGCAGCTTCCCCGAATTCATCAGCGACTTTCGTCATCGCCTCTTTCAGTGTAACGTCAGCCTTGTTAGCGGTCTCGATTAAGTCTTTAAGCATTGTTTCTTGATTGAATGTAGTCATAAGCGTTCGATGAGTTTAGTCAAAACTAAACTCGATCCTCCTAAGTTTAAGTTATGCGGAAGTCCCGCACCTTCATTATACCATAAAGAGTAGACATTGTCAAGTTTACCATAAAGACTAGCCCGCGCCCCTTTGTCCCCCGCCCCGCCGCCCCGCTCCCCCACCCCCTGGGGGTACACCCACTTAGGGTCAAGAGGGTACGCACTACCCCGCGCATAATAACCCGCACAAACGATACTTCGCCCTGAGAACACCCCACCCCCTTCTTTAATAAAATCAATGACTTACGACCCCCACCCCCCTATATATAGGAAGACCCCCCGTCAAGGGACCCAAAAATATAACAATACCCCCCTATATTTTTCCCAGTACCCGAGTCGCTTGCACTTTGTTATAAAACCTAATACACTCCGCGAATCCAGTACTTTCAGGTACTTGCGTACAATGCCGAATGTAAAAATTGAGCCTACCAAGGACAAACCTGTTCCCTATGATTTAGGGAGAGAGAAACCTGCGACCGTGCTAGAGAAGATGGCCGTTGCAGCTAATACTGTGGAATTACAGGAGGCGCTAGGTTCTGTCCTAGACCTGCCCAAAGCGGACCTCGATAAAGAGAAGAGTCTCATAGAGGACGCGGTCAAAAAGAAAAAGACCCAGAATTTATCCCAGCCCAATACTGCCTTTGCTGCGGCAGCGTTTTTGCGTACGTATGGTCAACAGTTGGCTATGGATGCGGCTCAGGCGCGTGCGGCTATTACGAATAAGCTTATGGAGATCGCTAACTGCGGGGATGCTCGTTACGAGTTGAAAGCCCTTGAGTTACTTGGTAAACATAGCGACATAGGTATATTCACAGAGCGTAGTGAGATAACCATAAACTATAAGGACCCTGTTGATCTTGAGAACGAGATTAAGAACAGAGTTAAGCGGCTGCTGAATGCAAACGTGGTAGAGACCGTGCCACTTGCCGAGTCCTTGGATGAGGAGCTAGGTGTGTTCGAAACGCAGCCTAGCCTAGCAGAAGAACTGGAAGATTTATTAGGTGTCCAAGACAGCGAGGTTGAGGGGGAAGAAGTCGGAGGGGACGAGCTTGAGTAGTCAGCCCGACCCGTTTGAAAACATATCCCTGAAGGATATACCACAGATACTTCCGTTGCTGTCTGTGGCTGAGCAGGAGCAGTTACTAGCCCAGTTATCTCATTTGGAGAAGCTCAAGCACAAGAGTCTTGTGCAGGAGAAGTTCATTGAGTTCGTTAAGTACGTATGGCCGACGTTTATTAGTGGTAGACACCACAAGATTATGGCTTCGGCGTTTGAGCGGGTGGCTAGTGGTGAGTGTAAGCGCCTCATTATTAATATGCCTCCTCGCCATACTAAGTCTGAGTTTGCTAGTTACTTACTACCTGCGTGGTTTTTGGGTAAATTTCCTAATAAAAAGGTTATTCAGACGTCGCACACAGCAGAATTAGCGGTAGGCTTTGGTCGTAAAGTACGTAACTTGGTGGATCAAGAGAACTACCACGAGGTTTTTCCAGATTTAGCCCTGCAAAGCGACTCGAAAGCAGCGGGGCGGTGGAACACTAACAAGGGTGGAGACTACTTCGCTATTGGTATCGGCGGTGCGGTAACTGGTAAGGGCGCGGATTTGCTCATTATTGACGACCCGCACTCGGAACAAGAAGCCGCCATGGCGGACACCAACCCAGAAATATACGACAAGGTCTACGAGTGGTACACCTCGGGTCCTAGACAGCGTTTGCAACCGGGTGGCGCCATCGTGATCGTTATGACGCGGTGGTCTTTGCGGGATTTGACGGCCCAAGTACTTAAATCCGCAGCACAAAGAGGCGGAGAAGAGTGGGAAGTTATTGAGTTTCCTGCTATTTTACCATCAGGCAATCCGTTGTGGCCTGAATTTTGGCCCCCGTCGGAACTTGCGGCGCTTAAAGAAGAACTGCCTAACGGCAAGTGGATGGCGCAGTACCAGCAGCAGCCCACATCAGAAGCCTCAGCGATAATTAAACGTGAGTGGTGGAACGAGTGGGAGAAGGACGACCCGCCAGCCTGTGAATTCTTGCTTCAGTCATGGGATACGGCGTTCGAGGCTAACAACCGTGCTGACTACTCGGCATGTACGACGTGGGGAGTCTTTTTTAACGAAGAAACAAACGCGTATAATCTAATATTGATAAATGCGTACAAGGACAGACTAGAATTTCCGGCTTTGAAGCGCCTTGTTCTGGAGCAGTACGACGAGTATGAGCCTGATTCGCTAATTGTGGAGAAAAAAGCCTCGGGAGCGCCGCTTATTTACGAGCTGCGCGCTATGGGGGTCCCAGTGCAGGAATATACCCCTGTGCGAGGTACCACTAACAACCCGAACAACAAGATGGCCCGTCTAAACTCGGTGTCAGATATGTTTGCTTCGGGAATAGTTTGGGCACCACAAAAGCGTTGGGCGGAAGAAGTAATTGACGAGATTGCGAGTTTTCCTGCGGGGGAACATGATGACTACGTGGACTCCACTATTATGGCGTTGATGCGGTTTAGGCAAGGCGGGTTCTTAAGACTACCCAGTGATGAGGTGGAGGATGACCCTTCTTATAGGAATCGTAGAGCTGGGTACTATTAAAGGATAAGACAATGGCAATTGAAAAAGGTTTGTATGGAATGCCCGAAGGCATTGACGAGGAGTTGATGGGTGAAGAAATGGCCCCTGACGCCGTGGTCGAAATGGCAATAGCCACAAGTGAAGACATGCCTGTTATGGTAGAGCTTGAGGATGGCAGCATCGAGATCAGCTTTGGTGAAGAGGTTGAAGAGGCTGACATGGCGCCGTTCGATGCAAACCTAGCCGAGTACTTGGACGACAAGCAACTACAAGAAGTTTCTAGCGATCTTTGTGAGGCCATTGATGGGGATACGTCAGCCCGTAGAGATTGGGCAGACAGCTATGTGCGAGGTCTTGATGTACTAGGATTTAAATACGAGGAGCGAGTCGAGCCTTGGGAAAACGCGTGTGGCGTATACAGCAACATTTTGGCGGAAGCCGCTATCCGTTTCCAAGCGGAAGCTATGAGCGAGACGTTCCCTGCTGCTGGCCCCGTTAAAACTAAGATTCTTGGCGAGCCTACCCAAGAAAAAGAAGACGCAGCTCTCCGTGTTAAGATGGATATGAATTACGAATTAACTGAGGTTATGGTAGAATACCGCCCTGAACATGAGCGGTTATTGTATTCCCTCGGTTTGGCTGGTTCTGCGTTTAAAAAGGTGTACTTTGACCCCAGTTTGGGACGTCAGGTAGCCCTATATATCCCCGCTGAAGATGTAATTGTCCCATACGGTGCATCAAACATTGAATCCGCCGAGCGTGTTACGCACGTAATGCGCAAGACAAAAAATGAAATGATTAAGCTGCAAGCCGCTGGCTTCTACCGAGATGTAGATTTAGGCGACCCAGTTTCGTTTTTTACAGATATTGAAGAAGCTAAGGCCGAGCAATCGGGGATTTCGTTAACTTCAGATGACCGTTACACCATACTAGAAGTCCATGCTGACCTAGTTATTGACGGTGTAGATGGTGAAGACGATGAAGACCTGCAAGTAGCTAAGCCTTATGTAGTAACGCTTGAGAAGGGTACGGGTGAAGTTCTGGCTATACGCCGCAACTGGAACCCTGACGATCCTTTGACACTAAAGCGTCAACATTTCGTACATTATGCCTACGTACCCGGATTTGGATTTTATGGACTCGGACTTATTCACATTATTGGGGGTTATGCTAAAGCTGGCACTAGTATTATCCGTCAGCTCGTTGACGCTGGAACCCTATCCAATCTCCCCGGTGGTCTCAAATCTAGGGGATTACGAGTTAAAGGCGACGACACACCGATTGGTCCGGGCGAATTCCGTGATGTAGACGTACCGTCTGGCAGCATCCGCGATAATATTATGCCGCTGCCTTACAAAGAACCTTCTCAGACGTTGCTAGCATTATTGCAGCAGATCACCGAAGAAGGCCGACGTTTAGGCGCTATTTCAGACATGAACATATCCGACATGAGTGCAAATGCACCTGTTGGAACAACACTCGCTCTTTTAGAACGTACCCTTAAGCCAATGGCTGCGGTGCAATCTAGGGTGCACTACTCAATGAAGCAGGAGTTTAAGCTCCTGAGAAAGATCATTGCTGAGTACGCCCCAGAAGAGTATATGTACGTGCCTGATCGTGGTGAACCCCGAGCGCGACGCGCCGACTATGCCATGGTGGAAGTAATTCCCGTCAGTGATCCCAACAGCAGCACAATGGCCCAGCGAGTGGTCCAATATCAAACCGTGTTGCAGATGGCGCAGGCCACCCCACAAATATACGACCTCCCTCAGCTTCATCGCCAGATGATCGAGGTCTTGGGTATTAAGAACGCCGACAAGCTTGTTCCAATAGAGGACGATATGCGGCCTACTGACCCAGTCAGTGAAAACATGGATGCTCTTGTGGGTAACCCCGTTAAAGCGTTTATGTATCAAGACCATCAGGCTCATATAGCTACTCACCAAGCCTTCATGCAAGACCCAATGATTATGCAAACTATTGGGCAGAACCCAATGGCAAACCAGATCATGGCGTCTCTACAGGCTCACATTGCCGAGCATACAGCTTTCTTGTACCGCAAGCAGATCGAAGAGCGTATCGGTGCACCTTTACCGGCGCCAAATGAAGAAATGCCAAGAGACCTAGAAGTACAGCTCGCTCAGCTACAGTCTAAAGCGGCTATCCAGCTTACTCAAACACATCAACAGCAAGCTGCTCAACAACAAGCGCAGCAACAAGCTCAAGACCCGCTTATTCAGATGCAGCAAATGGAGCTACAGTTGAAACAAGGTGAGCTACAGAGAAAAGCCCAAAAAGATCAAGCAGATAGCGCGCTTGATGCCGCTAGGTTGGAACTTGATGCTAAGAAGGCCGAGGCATCCTCAACTATTGAAGCTGCACGTATAGCCTCTCAGACAGATGCAGCTAACGCTAAGCAAGACTTAGACGAAGCGAAAGCGATCCTAGACATGGCTAAAGCACAACAAACACAACGAGGTATTTAATGCTACCAAAAGTATCGGTGATGATGTTGTGTCATACGGGGCGGGGGAGGCTGCTAGTGCGTGCAGTACAAAGCGTACTAAGCCAAACCTACCCTAACTGGGAATTAGTGATACAAGATGATTGTTCTACAGACTTTACGTTTGATATAGCAAAACTTCTTGCACAGAAAGATAAACGTATAAAGGTGTATCAAAACCAAACTAACTTAGGGGCGCCAAAGAACAGGGCGGAAGCCGTTAAAAACATGACCGGTGACTTGTTATGCCATGTTGATAGCGATGATTTTATTTACCCTCATGCGTTAACGACTATGGTCACGGCTTTTATTAAAAATCCAGCGCTTGGGTTTGCCTACAGCGATATGGCCTACGGAGATGAAACCGGCAAGGTAACAAGCTATAAACTAAATGACGAGCCAGTGCAAGAACAGCCATGTCAGGGGTGGCGGTCTTTGGGTATGTACACCAGAAAAGCATATTACCAAACCAACGGGTACAACACTAAGCTAGCACACACATGTGAAGACGGAGACTTAGCTACCCAAATAGCAGAAAAGTTTCCCATAGCAAGAGTAGGGCATGTTTTGTACTGGGCAAATAACGCTGTTGGAGCGGAGCATGTGACCACAGCGCACAAAATAGATTGCGCAACGTGCCCGTGTCGTCCTGATTGTAACTACGCTAAGGGGTACGCCAAACTCGTGGGCTATAACTTAGATACATGGCAAAAGGAAACATAAATGGCTAAAAAATCAGGCATAAGTTCTGCCGAGGCTATACGCCTAAACCGTACTACAAAAGGTACGAGCATTGGAAACGGCACGCTGAAGATAAACTCAATGAACAAGCACAAACGTCGCAGTTTCAAAGAATATAGAGGGCAGGGAAGATAATGGCTAAAACCGTCTTTGACGTGCTAAATCAAAAACTTACGGAGCTAAAAGGCTCCAGCGAAGATTTCCTGAAAAGCGGAGGAGCTAAAGACTTTGCCGAATATCGGGAGGTGTGTGGCGTGATTCGGGGTCTAAACGCTGCATTAAGAGAAGTAGGTGACCTTTCGCGTAACTTTATGGAAGACGAAGATGACTGAAACCATTACGGTAACCGGAGTGGGGGCTGACGCCTCTGTAGCTCCAGCAATGACTGCATTGGAAAAGAAAAGGCAAAAGAAGATAGCTGAAGAGATAAAAACCCAAGAGGAGTTAGAAGCTTCGATTCCGAAACCGGTGGGGTACAGAGTGCTTATTGCCCTTCCTAACGTGGAGGAAACCTTTGGGGACAGCGGTCTTGTTAAGGCTAGCTCAACAGTCAGAGAGGAATACATCCTATCTACTGTGGGTGTTGTGTTGGATATGGGCGCAGAAGCCTATAGCGACAAAGATAGATTCCCTACTGGGCCTTGGTGCAAAGTAGGCGACTACGTGATGTTCCGTGCCAATACAGGTACGCGCTTTAAAGTTGGAAAGCAGGAATATCGTTTAATGAACGATGACTCAATTGAGGCTGTCGTTGACGATCCGCGAGCGGTTTCGCGTGCATAAGGAATAGACCATGCCTAGACAACAAGTAGAGTTTGAATTTCCAGACCCCGATAAAGAAGAAGCAGCCGCAGAAATAGAAGTGGATATTGCTGAAGACGATGCACCACTTGAAGTAGAAGGTGCTGTAGGTCGGGAAGACATGAAGAAGCCCGGTAAAGATACGATCAAAGCGGGTGATTTAGAGATTGAGGTAGAGGACGATACTCCCCCAGAAGATCGGGGCCGTAAACCGTCTGAGCCACCTAAAGAAGTAACCGACGACGAGCTAGAAAACTACTCCGAGAAGGTGAAAAGCAGAATTAAGCACTTTAGTAAGGGCTATCATGACGAGCGTAGAGCTAAAGAAGCTGCTTTAAGGGAACGAGAAGCCCTAGAAGCGTACGCTAAACAGTTGGTTGAAGAAAACCAAAGGTTGACTGGCACGGTATCTAAAAGCCAAAGCGCACTACTGGAACAAGCAAAGAAATCAGTTGCGGCGGAGCTTGAAACCGCCAAACGGCGCTATAAAGAAGCTTACGAATCAGGTGATTCCGACGCTATTGTTGAAGCCCAAGACGCTATAGCAACTGCACGAATACGGGCAGACAAAGTAGCTAACTTTAAACCCGCTCCTTTACAAACAGGAGAAACTACTGTAAAAGTTCCTCAACAACCTATTGAAACACAAGCAGTTCGTGATGAACGCGCCGTTTCTTGGGCAGAAGAGAACCCTTGGTTTGGGTCCGATGACGAAATGACAGCTTTTGCATTGGGGCTAGACTCAAAGTTAAAAAAGAGCGGGGTTGACCCGCAATCAGACGAATACTACGAGAAAATTAACTCTCGTATGCGACAAGTATTCCCCGATCAGTTTGATGATGGGATAGAGGACGAACCAGCTAGTACTCAAAGAAAATCTAGCAATGTGGTTGCTCCCGCTACGCGGAGCACAGGACCTAAGAAAATTAGGTTAACGCAATCACAAATAGCTATTGCGAAAAAACTTGGAGTACCACTGGAAACTTACGCCAAACAGGCTGCTGAATTAATGAGGAAACAATAATGAGTCAGAATAGACTAGATAGAGAACTTGAGACCCGTTCTAAGACAGTCCGTAAAAAGGCTTGGACGCGACCCACAGTGTTGCCTGATCCAACTCCTGAAGACGGCTATACTTACCACTGGGTTCGTATTTCAACTAACGGTCAATCTGACGCTACTAACGTCTCCTCTAAGATACGTGAAGGCTGGGAACCTGTACGCGCACAAGATCACCCCGAGATATTTACCGATGTCGTCTCTGATGAGCGGTTTAAGGATAACGTCATCGTTGGTGGTTTGATGCTATGTAAGGCCCCAGTAGAACTTGTCCAAGAGCGAAACGATTTCTATAAGCAACAAGCGGAATCGCAAATTCACTCTGTGGACAATAACTTGATGCGCGAGAATGACCCTCGTATGCCTCTGTTTCATGACAGAAAATCGAAGGTTACTTTCGGCTCTGGAAATTAAATTTAGGAGTTAAAAAATGGCTTATCCAACAGTCAGTGCTCCCTACGGCTTTAAGCCAATCAACCGTATCGACGGTATGCCTTACGCTGGTGCTACTCGCCTTATTCCTATTGCGGGTACATACAACGTGGCTATCTATGCGGGCGATTTGGTTCAAGTCGTAGCGGCGGGCACATGTGAGAAGTTCACTGGCACCACTACTGGTGGTACTGTGGGCGTTTGTGTTGGCGTTCAATACGTCAATTCCCTGAGTCAGTTCACACCTGCTCAATACTACCCCGGCACTAGCGTTACTAACGCTTACGCTATCGTTGTTGACGATCCTATGGCTGCATTCCAAGTTGTTTCAACTAATGGAAGCAGTGCCGTCACTGCGGCAGCTCGTGCTGTTGTGGGTGCAAACCTGTCCGTAGTTCAAGGTACAGGCGACGCAACTACTGGTGACTCTGGTCAATCGGTTCTAGGTTCTTCAGCAGCAGCTACTGCTACTCTGCCTATCCGAGTAATTGACGTTGTTGCCGAAACTGCAACTGGCGCTGATGCTTTTGTTGAGTTGATTGTTAAACTCAATACACATCAGTATAACAACACTACTGGCGTGTAAGGAGGCTGACTAATGGCTATTTCAAGAGCGCAACTCCTTAAGGAGCTACTACCGGGCCTAAACGCCCTCTTTGGTCTCGAATACGCTAAGTATGGTGATGAGGCTGCTGAAATCTTCGAAACTGAGTCTTCTGACCGTTCTTTCGAAGAAGAAACTAAACTGTCTGGATTTAGCGCTGCACCTGTTAAGGGTGAAGGTTCTGCTATTTCTTATGACAACGCACAAGAAGCGTGGACTGCTCGTTACACTCACGAGACAGTTGCAATGGGCTTCTCGTTAACTGAAGAAGCAATCGAAGATAACCTCTACGATTCACTCTCTTCACGTTACACGAAGGCTCTCGCACGTGCGATGGCGTACACTAAGCAAGTTAAGGGTGCTGCCATCCTCAACAACGCTTTCTCCGGCACTACTTATGGTGACGGTAAGACTTTGTGTGCGACTGACCACCCACTCGTTTCTGGTGGCACTAACTCAAACCGTCCTGCTGTTGCAGCCGATCTTAACGAAACTTCACTTGAAGCTGCCGTTATCCAGATCGCTGGTTGGACTGATGAGCGTGGTCTCCTTATCGCTGCTAAGCCCTCTAAGCTGGTTATCCCACCTGCGCTGCAATTCGTTGCTACTCGCCTGTTGGATACGGAGCTTCGTGTGTCTACAGCCGATAACGACATCAACGCAATCCGCAACAATGGTTCAATCCCCGGTGGTTACACAGTAAATAACTACCTGACTGACACCAATGCGTGGTTCTT
>Ga0075480_10001916_pt1 | contig 13271 bp, 15 predicted proteins | sample DEB08_DNA_7_FD_81590 | JGI IMG/M metagenome (GOLD analysis project Ga0075480, IMG submission 81590) | Aqueous microbial communities from the Delaware River and Bay under freshwater to marine salinity gradient to study organic matter... | ecosystem: Environmental > Aquatic > Marine > Coastal ... | reverse complement strand
GCACCTCTTACTTTACCTGTAAGGCCAATAACGCCCATACAGTCTGCGACTGGAAATATTCCTGTCTTTACTTCAAGTTTACCATTCCTTACAGGTACAGAACCCAACATAGTTTTATATGTATCTACAGTTGCTTCAATACAGGGATTAATGTGCTCACTTTTCATTTACGCTCTCCAACTATTTAATATTACTTAAAGCAGTGTTTGATGGTTTAATCGCAACAAGTGTACCACAAAAATTAAATCTGAAACTTTTATTGAGCAAATAGCGATAATTTTTCCTAGTCGGTTTTCCAAAGGGGAAGATTATTCCTCTTCAAACGCAAAATTTGCTACTGAAGTTTAGCTGGTACGCGATATGCGCTCAAATATGTAAAAATAATTATATGGACATTAATGATGCATAAAATGACTTTAAATTTACTAACCATATTCTTCCTGCTCTTGGTTCCTCTTAGTGCTCAAGAAAAAGATGGCAAAAAAGATATAGCAACTCCAAATACAAAAGAAGACAATGTAAAAAAAACATCAGAAGTGATGGAGAAAACCACTACAATGTCAGAAAAAGCATCACCTGCTAAAGATATAAAAGTAGAAGATTTACAGGAGAATCCACCAGTTCTTAAAACACCAGAAAAGATAAAACTTAGTAAAGAAATGCTTACCCTACTTAAAGAAAGAGAAGAAACTTTACTAAAGCTTAATGAAGCTGATTCTGAAATGAACAAGTTAATAGTTAAAAGTAATGATTGGGACAAAGAAAGAAACACTGAGAAGAAAGGACAGTTGGATACAATTTTAGATAAAGCTGATAGACTCTCATTTAGTAATGAACTGAGAATGAAACTTTCGAATCAGGCTAAAATTATTTCGGCGTTGATAAAAAACCTGAATGGTTTAGAACTCAAAATTAAAGATCAAGAATTAGCCGATGAAAAGAAACGTCAAATGGAAGCTTATAAGAAGCATATAGAAATGCTCACTAAAGAGAGAAAGACTTTAATCGAAAAACTAAAAAATCAAAACAGTGAAACTATTGTAGTCAATAATACTCAAGCCATTCAAAAAAAGAATGCAGAAAATGTTGAATACTTCACAATAACAGAAGATACGAACTTACAAAATATAGCTCTGCAATATTATCAGGATCATGAAAAATGGACAATCATCTTTGATCATCCAGATAATAAAACCGTTTTAAAAAAGAAAAGCCCAACAGCAATCATACCTATTGGCACAGTTCTCACAGTTCCAAAACTCAAAGAAGAGTAAGATGCAGGCAATTAAAGGAAAAGTTTTAATCGTAGAAGATGAAGTTCTAGTTGCAGTCAACTATAAAGACTGCCTGGAAGCTCTTGGATATTCCTGCCAATTGGCACATAAAGTTCAAGACGCTTATCACTTCATTAAAAACAATGACTACTTATTTGTTTTATGCGACCACGATCTCCCTGATGGAAATGGACTTCAACTTATTCAAAAAACGGCGGAGTTAAAGCCAGATATAAAATTTATTTACATGACAGCAGCAACTTCCACTGTTCTTAGAAAAGCTAAAAATGAAAAACAGATATGCTCTGTCCTTACGAAGCCAGTAAAGGAAAGAACTATTATCCAAATAATCAATGAACTAGATATAAAACCGAACACAAACTTTAAAAGATTTATAGGCCCTGTAGAAAGACAAATGCTACTGGAGATTCACAAAGATGGCGGAAAAGAAAAAAATAACGGATAAAAAGCAACAGCAAGAACTTATGATGAAAGTTGCTGCAATTAGTACTGCTGTGGTAATTGCCGCGCTTTTAATTCCCCTCTTCCATAGTAAATCCACTAAGTTCGCTGAAGAAAGAAATAAAGAACAGGAAATCAACCTTACTAATATTTCCAGATATTTTGAAGAGTGCTTGAAGCAAGCAGATAGTGGTAACTATGCTATGGCACGTAAGAATTTGTTGCGACTGAAACCTGCTTCTCTAAAGCCAAACCTACAAGCAAAATGGTTTGCAACTATGACCGACATCTACTACAAAGAGGCAAGGTCAACTCCTAAGCACCGAAACTTTTTAGTAATGAATGCACTAAACTATGCCCAAAGAGGCCTTGATACTTCCCCTGAAAGGGAAATGCAAGATTCCATGTCAAAAATAAAAGCTGAACTTTATTTACTTAATGAACAATGGGAACCAGCTAGCGAAATTTTAATGAAATTAGAAGCTAGAAGTACGACGCCAAAAGAAAGGTGGCAATATAGAATGGATGCTGCTTTATGCTTTCAAAACTTGAAAAAGGATCAAAAAGCTATCCAACTCTTAGATTCTGTTATCGATGAAACTGATGAACAGGAAACCTGGGCCCAAGCTATGCGCCGTAAAGGTGACATTTACATGCACTTAACTGAAAATAAGTATTCTAAAAACAAATATACCTTTGACCCTTCAAAACCTTATGTTGAGGAGTTTGTCTCCAGAAGTATTGAACAATATACAAATGCCAATAAGGCTGAAGCTATTTATCAAGAAGTCATAAATGAGATTCACCACAATATGCATCCTGATAAAATTGCGGCTCTAGTTAAGCTACTTGAGATTTATGTCGCCAAAGGACAGGTTCACGAAGCTTACACAATTGCTAATATTATAAAAAGATCAGCTTCGGATAGACCATCATCTGCTTCTGTTTATATGAATATGGCAAAAATGGAATCAACTAGAGGGAATCTGGAAAGAGCTGCGACTTATGTAAACAGGCTCATTTTATCACACCCAGGCCATGAATATATGAAAATGGCCTTTGATGCATACTACGACAAACTCAAAGAACAGAAAATGTGGGATAAGGCTTTTGATCTTACACTAAGAATTGTAAAAGCCCCTGTAAGTGACCGCATTCGAATTAAAATTATTGAGGACCTCCACATTGGAGAAAAGAAATTACTCAACCACATAGATTTAAGTAAAAAAGCAAACCAAAAGAAAGTTGGATTTATTCTAGATAGCGTTTCTGACCCAAGTCCAGAAGATAAAGAAATCATATTATTTGCCAGAGCAAGTTTGCGATTTGCTACTGCTGATTATTATATGGCTGACGTTCTATTTAGTGAATACTTGAGGGAAGTTGGTTATGAAAAATTTAAAGAAAAAGCTTATTTCTATTATTTAGCATCTGCTGTTAATGATAAGAAACCAGCTATTGTTAGAGCCGCACGAGCAAAAATTTACCTAAATAATACCTTTAACAGTGTTCGCTCTCAAGATGTTATGCTCTTCCTGATGGCAGCATACTATGATATGGGGATGTGGCAAGAATCAATTGATGCTGCGATGAAAGTTTTCGTCAATGAAATTGTAAAAATGGGTGAAGAAAAAGATAATTATAAAGCAAGTAATGAATGGCTAAAAGCTGTTGCGAGAATTGGGCAAAGCTATGAAAAGATTGGTCGAAAGGCTGACGCAAATAATGTATTTGACACTTGGGCTCCGGAATTTAAGAAAAGCCCATATGCCGCCTCAATCTACAAAGATTGGGCTGAACTGGCATCTGACAATAAACAACATCATGAAGCTTTAAGAAGATATAATGTCATTATGCCATTTGTTACTAAACCTAACGAGTTCATGGAAATGGCTTGCTTGAGAAATATCCAGAAACTTAAAATCAATGTTGACAATGCTCGAAAAGAAGGTTTAGCTCTTGTTAAAAAGTTACCTACTAAAATAGACCTCTTAAGTGAAGAGAAAATCGCTTTTCTAGAAAGAAGAATTTATCAAGCTCTTTTAGAAAACTCATTAGACCATGATCAAGAAAATTTAGAAAATCTCTTCAATAAAATACTTTCAATTTATAAGAGCGAATCATGGCCTTACACTTTCATGATAAGATGGTTACAGAAAAACCTTAAAAGTCCAGAATATAAAAAAGTGAACAAATACTTTCAATCTGCGGTATCAGGCCCGCTATCTGCGTTGAAAGAAGACAAAGTAAGAAAAGCCATTACCGATCAGGCAGAAATGCTGGTAAAGCTTGAGAATGAAAATGTCTTCTAAGATAGCAGAAAAAGAGGCCCGAAATGCAACATGCAAGCCTTATAGAAAAACAGATACATAACTGTAGAGATCTACTAAAGGTTTTTAAAGAGGAAAGAGAATCTTATTCGGATAATCCTGCTGCAGACTTGCAGATGGTTATGAGAATGCTTAATCGCAAAAAAGAAATCCTAACATCCTTTCAAAAACAAAAAGAACTGATGAGCGCTATAAAAGAACAGGGCTATCAGGATGAAAACCAGGAAAAGATGCTTCTAAGAGAACTCGGTAAGATCCTCGAGCAGCTCCTGGTTATAGATCAAGAAAATGAAATCCTTTTACGAGACCAACTTGGCAAAAAACCAGGTGCTGGTTCCAGACCAGAATCGAAGCCCGTTTTAAAACCATCCCTTCCCTACTGTCCTGGACAAAAAGAAGAAAAAGTCACTGCTGCTACCTCCCCGATTACCCCAGAGGTTGAAAGTGCGGAAGATCCGGCAATGGCTAAAATAAACCGCTTTTCAAGAATGAAACTCAAAGCTTACGGAGCCTAAGATGCAAGCAGCACTAAAAGCAAGTACAGACCCTAGGTACGACAATCTAGTCAATGCATTTGAGGCTTTCCAGCAGCAGAGTATTCAACTAGAAGAAAGTCACAAAAAACTAAAAGAACAGCTTAAGCATTCTCAAATTGATCTAGCAGAGAAAAATAAAGAACTTGCAAGGAAAGTTGATGAAATCCAAGATATAAAAGAACGACTTTCTGGAATATTAGAATCGATTACAGATGCAGTATTCATGACTGACCGAAAAGGTGAGATTGTTACGGCAAACTATGCGGCTAGAAAACTTTTTGACCCTGACAATGAAGGTGAAATTGAAATTTCGGCCACCGCTTTGATAGACATCGAAGATATTGCCAAAACAATTGGAACTGGCAGAAGAATTCAAGATGAAGAAATTTCTTGTACAATTTTAGATGAAGATAAAATTTTTATGCTTTCTGTTTTGCCTATAAAAAACAGTAAAGATCGAATTGTTGTCATTCTAAAGGACATTACAGAAAACCATTCTTTAAAAGTCCGTGTTGAAAGAGAAGACAGAATGACAGCCCTAGGTCAAGTTGCAGCATCAGTTGCACATGAGATCAGAAATCCTTTAGCTTCAATAGAAGGCTTCGCTCGTCTACTTGAAAGAGATTTACCAGAAGGCCAAAAGCGCATGGCTGGTAAAATAGTTCAAGGTACAAGACAACTAAACTATGTTGTCACCAACTTACTTACTTACACAAGAGAAAATTCAATAAACTGTTTCCCTCACGATATTTCATTAGTTATCGAAGAGGCAGCAGAACTAGTTATTCCGATGGCTGAAGACCGTGACATTGCCTTCAATTTAAAATTGAAAGAAGGTGTCTCCGCTTTTATAGATGGAATTCAAATCAAACAACTTTTACTAAACCTTTTCATAAATGCCGTCCAAGCTTGCCCTGTCAAAGCAGATGGCGAAATCAATGTCGAACTCAAAAAGCGCCGAAGTACGGTGGTCATCGAAGTCAAAGACAATGGCTGTGGTATACCATCATCAAAGGTAGCTCGTCTGTTTGAACCGTTTTTCACGATGAAAGACGGAGGTATAGGCCTAGGATTGGCCATGTGCAGAAGAATCGCCGATATGCATGAAGGTAAGCTCAGTGTAAAGAGCACGGAAGGCAAAGGCACCTGCTTTACTTTAGAACTAAAAATTAAGGGAGTTCAGAAAAAATGATCGACCGAATTCTAGTAGCTGATGATGAATTTATGATTCGCGAAGTCCTTGAGGAAACAATCAAGAGACATGGTATAGAAGTAGTAACAGCCTCAAATGGCGATGAAGCTTGCAAGATGCTTGACAAGTATGATTGCCAAATGGCTTTTGTTGACTTAAAGATGGGAAAAACATCCGGAATGGATGTTCTTAAACATTGCAGAGCTAAAAGTGCTTCTACTCTATTTGTCCTAATGACTGCATATGGAACTGTTGAGACAGCTGTCGATGCTATAAAATATGGTGCTTATGACTTTATTTTAAAACCATTTTCACCGGACCAAACAGATGTTTTAATCGAGAAAGCTAATAAATGGTTACAGTTAAGTGAAAAACAAATTTACCTGGATAATGAACTGAATAGAGAAGTTGGTTTCTTGAAGGAAATTATCGGTGACTCAAGTGAAATAGAATCAATTAACAAGCTAGTTAACCGAGTTGCGAACTCTCACGTAACTGTACTTGTTACAGGAGAAAGTGGTACCGGTAAAGAACTAGTGTCTTCTGCTATTGAAAATGTTTCTAACCCAGGACGAAAAAAGCCTTACATTCGAATGAATTGTGCAGCGGTACCAGAAAATCTTATTGAAAGTGAAATGTTTGGTCATGAAAAAGGTGCATTTACTGGTGCGAACGAAAGGCGCGTAGGCCGTTTTGAACTTGCTGACGGAGGCACTCTACTTCTTGATGAGATTGGTGAAGTACCTATGTCAATGCAAGCTAAGCTCCTTCGAGTTCTACAGGAATCTGAATTTGAAAGAGTTGGCGGCAATAAGACTATAAAAGTAAATGTTAGAATTATCGCAACAACCAATAGAGACTTAAAAGAAGAAGTTAAGAAAGGTAACTTCAGAGAAGATCTATATTACAGGCTAAATGTTGTACCAATAAAAGTGCCACCTCTAAGAGAAAGAGGAAATGACGCTCAAGTCATAGCTGAAAAAATGCTAGCGCGTATAGCTGAACGTCAAAAAAGAGAACTTAAGTTTTCAAAAGGTGCCCTGAACTACATCAGTGCATATAATTGGCCTGGTAATGTCCGAGAGTTGGAAAACTTTATAGAAAGACTGGGTGTTTTAGAAGACGGACCAGTTATTGAAGAAAGTGCCCTACCAGATTACATCCGAAATCCAGAGCATATTTCAACTTCTTCATCTACCAGCGAAGACCTTCTTGGAACCTATAACCTACATGTAATTGAGCGTGAAACTATTAAACGTGCACTTACAAAAACAGGAGGGAATCGCTCAAAAGCAGCTGACCTTCTCGGATTCAGTGTACGTACACTAAGAAATAAACTCAATGAATATAAAAGCAGTGGCGAATGGGATCCAGAAGCCCAACTAACAACATGAGGTAATGACTATGGAGAAGAATGAAGTTACAAACATACTCATAGATGCACTTAATAACTCTGACGAAGGCTTTGCAACCTTTAAGAAGATGTTCAATGAATGTGCAGATGCGTTTGAGATAGGAGAAGACCAAAAAGGCCTTCAGATTATAAAGGAATTAATCCAACCCCTGCAAGACTTCTGTAACTTTTGTGCAGATATGCTGCAAACGCACGCACACATGATGAACAAAGGCACTCTTAGAGTCCTTGAAGAGCAGTGCGACATGCTTGAAAAATTAATGGGTGAACTGATCAAGGAAATGGAAGATGGAAACTTCGTTGAAGTCGGAGATATCCTCAAATATGACTTTGGCGATCTGACGTCCAAGATGTCCAAAAGCTTCCCTGAAGTCGCAGTTTCTATTGAAAAATATGAAGTTCCTGAAAGCTGCTAATTTGTAAGATGAGCTTGATTCAAAAAAACCTGCAAACACTAAAAGCAGATAGTTCTTTTCAAGAATGCCTATCTGTAGTTGGTGATAGTCCTGTTTATTTTGAAAATGAAAACCCATACAATAATGCATTTTTCAGGACTCCTGAAAAGAATTACCCTCTTCAGAGTTTAAGAAGACCTGAAGAAGAAGCCGAAAGAATAGTCGAACATTGGCTATCCACCGGTAATTCAGAATCGGGAATTTACGTATTAATAGGAATTTCCAGCTTACATTTGATAATGAAATGTTTAGATCAGCTCGATGATAATTCTGAGTTAATTATAGTTGAACCGTCTTCTGCAATCATGCGGTCATTTCTAGAAAATAATGATCTTGAAGATACAGAGAGATTCAAAACAAAACTAACTCTATTTTGTCCTCTAACAGACTATCCAGAAAGAGAATTCCGAAAGCTAATAAACAAGAAAGATTTATTCTGTAAAAAAACTCTAATTTCACCTTCAAACAAAAGATTTAGGCCTCAGTTAATAGAACTTCAGCAAAACATCTGCAAACAAATCCAACTTGAAGGAATGGATCGTGTAACAACCGCGAAGTTTGCTGATGAATGGCTACAAAATTGTATTATCAACCTTCCTGAAACTGTTAAATCTCCAGGAATAAACAAATTATATAATAAGTTTCCTGAAACAGATTGCTTAATAGTTTGTGCTGGACCGAGTTTAAATGACTCTCTCGACATAATTAAGAATAGGCAAGATGATTGCTTTATTATAAGTGTTGGTACAGCTCTCAAACCATTATTGAACTATGGAATAAATCCTAACTTAACAATAGTTGTAGATAGTGACCCAAAAGTTTATAAGCAGTTTGAAGGCCTTGATGAAATTCCAGGTTACCTACTTGCGACTCATACGATTTTTCCAGGTATCTTTCAGCACTTTAAAAAGTCATTTTGCTACAACTGCGTTGTCACGACAAGCTACTCTGAATGGCTATCAGATTCAGGAATAAACCACGGACAATTAAATGTTGGAGGGACTGTCGCATTAAGCGCTTTAGACTGTGCCCATAAATTAAATTTCCGAAATAATTTTATCTATGGTCTGGACCTCGCTTATGCTGAAGATGGCACAAGTCATGCGAAAAACACAATGTATGACGGCATTAAGGCTAATAATGGACTAATTGAAATACCCGGAAACTGGAATAAAACTGTGAAAACTACTAAACAATTTGCCAATTATGTAGAGATCCTCAAAGGATATATGAGGGAGCATATTGCCGGGTCATGCGGAAAATTTTTCAACGTTAACAATAACGGAGCACTTATTAAAGGGCTCAATACAATAAGACCTGCAAAAAGTGCAGAACTTATAAAACATTCCGAACAAGACTTCAATCAAATTCTTAACGAGAACTATACTTGTGAAAAAGATCTAGACATTGAAGGACTATGCATAAATAGCATGGAAGAACTCAAGGAAATCAATGCTGAAGGAAAAACCCTTTTAGAAGAAATTGAAAATGGCAAGTTCCCTAACGGCATTGAAGCTTTTGAAGAAAAAATCAAAAATTCAAAGGTCAGTAGCAAACTAACTGAGCCTGCAATGCAAGCTTGGTGTATGTCTGTAACGACAAAGTTTGAAAATGATCCTATTGAAATGACAAAAAGTTTTCTCACTCAAATAAATGGATCAACTGAGTGGGTTACCGGCTTACTTAAAAACTCGTACGAACGTTTCCAGCAAATTAACAAAGGAGTCCAGCATGGCGCGTAATATTGCCCAAAACTACCGTAAAGCTCAGCTGAATACTGCTAGTCCAGGTCAGAGAGTTGTCCTTATGTATGAAGGCTTACTCAAAGAGCTGCTAAAAGCAAAAAAGTGCATTCAAAATATTAGTAATGATATTAAGAATATTGAAGATTCTCATAATGCATTAGCTCTAAGTGAACAAATTATCTTAGAACTTAAATTAGCACTTGATATGGATAATGGCGGAGAGCTAGCGGTTAACCTAAATAACCTTTACGAATTCTGGATTGTCCAGCTTTCTGAAACAAACATGAAGAAAACTACAGATTCTCTTGATCCAATAATTGATATGGTCGAAGAGCTAAGAGACACTTGGCGTGAAGCCACTAAAAAGGCGAGGCAGATAGGAGCCTAAGGTGAATAAGGTCGATGTCAATAAAATTCTCGATGAATGGTCAATGGTCATAGATAAACTACTGAAATCCATTACTGAAAAGAACTTCAAAAACTTTAGAAGAGCTTATTCAGAAGGTAGTAGGTGTTTCCGAGCCATCCGCTATTACATTATGAAAAATGACATTACCGAAGACTTAAAAAAAAGAATTCTTGCAACCTCAGACGGTTGGGTGCAAGCTTCAAATCCTCTTGAACTTTGGAAAGACCAAATAAATGAGGAGCTCCATTCTGTTAAACAAGGAAACAAAGTACGAAGTAAGATTTCAAAGGCTTATTCGTTTTCGCCTTCTAAATCAGGCGCAAATTTAAGACGGAAGGCAAAATAACATGGCTGAAGAAGATAAAATTGATTTAACTGATGATAAGATTTTTGGTGGCCCCCTTTCCAAACTTGCCCCCAAACCAAACTTTTTGGATAAGAAGAGAATCATTAGACAAGAAAGTTTACCTGAAATCTCGAAAGTCATGACTATTGGCGGAAATTGCCAAGACGACAACAGTCAACCACCATCAATCATTCTAGAACGGGATGGCGATAGAATAACAAGAATTATCGTAAAATGTACTTGTGGAAGACATGCTGAACTGGAATGTGAGGAAGATGAAAATGAAAACACTGAAGAATAGTTTTACAATAGCTGCACTTTGTGGAGCTCTACTTACAACAGGCTGTAAGAATAAGGTTTACCAAGCTCAAGCCACTGATTTAACAGAGTATGATTCAGTAAGTGCTGTTGTAGTAAACCCAATAATTGATAATGATAAAATTGCCAATTCCATGGGATATTCATTAACTGCAACTCTAACTGATTATTTAGCAGCAGATATTCGATATGCGGGAGATATACCAAAACTCCAACCTTCTCTTGTGAAAAACAACTTAATGGCCGATGGTCAAGTAAATATGAGTGAACTTTCTAAAATTGGTGATGCAGTAAATGCTAAAGAAGTTATTTGTGTGAAAGTTAATTCTAGCCACCTATACCCTCCTCAAAGTATGGGAGCGCTAGTTATTCTGAGATCATCTGATGGCAATAAATTCAGACAAAAAGTCGCTTATGTTAATATTAATATGAAAAATGTTAATCATAAGAATGAATATATGAAATTTGTTGGTGGAGATCTAAAAACTCCACTAGGTGATAAAGCCACAAGAAAAACCAACATCAATGGTGAAGTTGGACTTTTAAGTAATAATGATTTTGCAAGATTTGTTGGGTATAAGATTGCAAAACAAGTAATTTACATGAAAAAGTATTAAAGAACGTCAACAGAATGTCGATAAAGACAATTAAGCGCTTAGGTAATATTAGGTATTAACATGAAAATAGATCCTGGACATAGCCCACAGATCGATGCTTTGAAACAAAGCCCGGTCCAAAGGGAAGCAGAGGAATCTACCGTTTCAAACGGCAATTCACCATCCGCTGTTATCAATCTGTCTGGAGGAGCGAAGAAACTGCAAGAACAAATTAAAAACGCCGACTCACTTGAAGAAGTCAGACCGGATGCAGTTGCTGAAGCCCAGGCTGAACTTGAAAACTGGAATGGATTGTCTGATGATCAGATTGATCAGATAATGAACCGGATGATAAATGAAATGGACGTCTAATCTTTGCTAAAGACTTACGTGGTTGATTCGAGTCTTTGAAAGACTTGCTTCAACCTTTTTTATTTTACCTGTTCAATTTCTGGATATGCATTATTATTCAGATTATGAACAGATCTCTAATTACATTCTTTTTTCTTTTGATCCCACTAATCTTAAGCTTAGTCCTCAAAATTAAATTTTTAACTGCAGTCCTATTAAGCTTTTCCCTAGGGATTATATTCTGGGACCTCTTTTCAAAGTTCAAAAAGAAAAAGAAACATTAAGAATTTAATAGTTCTGCTTCTTTAGATAAACGTTTGAAATACCAGGCTGTCTTTAAAGGCTCAAATTCTTCAGATAGATCAAATAACTGCAAATATACAAAAAGCTTTTCATTTGATGAGCAATTATCTTTAAGACCTTTTGTTGCCTTCTCTAAAACTCTATAAGCTCTTTTATGTAATCCTAAAATTCTAAGTAATTGAGCTTCTTTTCTTAGCGCTCTATAAAAACAATATGAATATATAGAGTTTTCATTCATTAATTTCCCTGCAGATTTTCTACAATCTTCAAAGCACAGTAACGCTTTAATATGACACCCTCTTTTCAACTCACTATCTCCAGTAAAAAGAAGAGTGTAACAAATATTTATATCTTCACTTAATGGTCTAGTCATTTTCCCACCTATATATTGAGATTAAGTCTCATTATATAAATAATAAAATTAATTACAAGTGTTTTAATTAAGATTATAGATTATTAAGATTCTGAACTTCACATTACGGTCTTGGCATGATATAATTAGCCAAAGTTTACATGAGTCAAAACAAAGAGAGCGTTACATGAATTTTCTTAAGATTGCCTTAGCTGCTATTATTATATCAACAATTAGTGCTTGTAGCACCCAAAAGCCTGGTGAATACAGTATGGTAAATGCTAACCGCTTCAACCATGTTGATGTACCACTAGACATAGCTTGGCAGAAATCTATTGAAACCTTAAATTCTCGTTGGGAAATTATCTCAAATGACACAGTAGATAAAGTTCTTGTTGTCAAAACTTTTTATCATGAAGTAGAAGTTGAGTTTAAACCACTTACTGCTAATACATGTGAATACAGAGTTTATTCTAGAGATTATTTTATTAAACCTAATAAAGCATCAGTAAATGCTGTTTATATGGAACTTAAAAGAGCTCTAGAAAACCTTCAGGATTAATTGAAGAAGTTTTCTTGTATTGTTCCTGCTTATAATGAGGAAGAAATACTTCCCCTCACCTTACCAAGCATTATTAACTCTGTAAAAAATGTGCCCGGCTATGAAGGTCGGGTTCTTGTTGTTGATAATAATTCAAACGATAAAACTGCTAAAATTGCTAAGGAGTTAGGAGCGGAAGTAGTTTTTGAAAAAGTTAACCAAATTTCCAAAGCCAGAAATACTGGAGGGAAATCTTGCCCTGAAGATGACTACCTCGTATTCATTGATGCCGACACCTACCTAAACCCTGAACTCTTACTAGATTCTCTTAAGATGCTGGACTCAGGACAATTTGCTGGTGGAGGCTGTCTAGTTAAGATGACAAACAACAATGGTAAGTTAGCAGCAGCTATTTGGACATGCATTACCAAAACCACAAACCTAGCAGCTGGTGCCTATATTTTTTGTTTAAACGATGCTTTTAAAGAAACTGGAGGCTTCAATGAAAAGATATACGCCGGGGAAGACGTCTTCTTTTCAGGACAATTAAAGAAATGGGGACGAAAAAATGGACGAAAAAAGTTCAGAATTATGGGACAACATTCAATAATTACATCAGATCGTAAATTTAAATGGTATTCAAGCTT
>Ga0075480_10001915_pt1 | contig 13272 bp, 11 predicted proteins | sample DEB08_DNA_7_FD_81590 | JGI IMG/M metagenome (GOLD analysis project Ga0075480, IMG submission 81590) | Aqueous microbial communities from the Delaware River and Bay under freshwater to marine salinity gradient to study organic matter... | ecosystem: Environmental > Aquatic > Marine > Coastal ... | reverse complement strand
TTTAAAAATGCAGGCGAAGATCGTCGCCCCACTCTTCCTTGGCCAAGACAAATCCCCGTGGATGGTTCTCCTCAGGCTGTAATCGACGAAGTAATAAAAAACGGTGAATTTCATAAGAATTCGAATATCCCGAAACTTTTTATTAATGCTGATCCTGGGAGCATTCTTATTGGAGATCAAAGAGAATTCGTAAGAACTTGGAATAACTTGGAAGAGATTACCGTAAAGGGAAATCACTTTATACAAGAACACTCTCCAAATGAAATAGGAAAAGCTTTATCTGAATTTTTAAATAAGCTTTAAGAATATCTATAGCAAAAAAAACCTCCAAATTATTGGAGGTTTTTTTTAAGATAAATCCTTTTTAAGGACTATGAACAGTAACTCCATGAACTACTGCAGCTTCGTTGCTTCCATTGGACGGGATGGTAATTGTAGGTACAGAACCAATACCATTTGTTCCAGTTCCAAATATTGTTTGAAGAACTGAAGCAGCAGGTAAGTCAGAAGGTTGTTTGGTGTATGAAATTCCACTTGGCGTTGGATTCAACTTCAATAGATATTCATCACCTCTTAATGCTCTTACTTTTATGTCAGGTCTTGAGTTATTCGTATGAGCCAAAACAGTACCGTCTTTAATAGTAAATTCATGGACATACCTATAACAATCATTCCAATTATTTACGTATCTTCCTACTACTGTTCCTGTACAAGTATTCACAACTCTTCCAGGAAAATTATGCAGATCTCCAAAACCTTCAAATTTTAACTTGTATTTTTTACCCGCTAAATTTGTATTCGGAAAGTTATAGACTACATTGTTTGCATCAACAGTAAGTACTACGGTTTCAGGTGGAGAAACATTAACAAATTGAGAGTTAGTATCGTCATAAAGACGATAATCAGGCATTTGCTTTATGGCTATGCTGTAAGTAGTAGCTACTGCCCCACTCCACAACTTAGATTCGCAGTAGTACGTCCTTCCACTAGCAGCATTAGAATGCTGCGCTGCATTACCTGATTGGGCTTTATATCTTGCATTATATCCCCTCGCCTCACCAGATTCATTTTCACATAAAAGAGCGGTTTTATTAGCATTCGAATCAATGACTACTTGCATATTAAAAGCCCAGCCAAAGTTTTGCTCATAGTTATCAACTGTATAGGAGCTAACTTTTTCTTTATATCGATAATTTCCAAGTCCATCTCCATGTCTTCTAGAACTTAAGGCAGTATCGTTTGCATTGGAATATTCCAAAGTAGCATTTCTACCTACATCTCTAAGTTTTTTCACTCCGCCTTCTGTTATGACAGTATAAGTAGCAGCTTCATTGTCTCTGATGCCTCCAATATTATTATAAGATCCTGCGGCATAAAGCTGCTCTCCTCCATCTACATTATTGTTATTATTTGTATCAAAAAAAGTTGCCACCTTAAACCAAGGACCCACATCTTTAAAAGGCGTTGTTAAAGCATTACTAGGAGAAGTACCATTCCCTAAAGCTGTAAATGCTGCAGCCAAAGAAGTATTCATGTTGGTCACATCAAGACATCTTGTGATACACATCAAGCCAGTCGCCCCAGCACCACCATTAGAAATATCAGTTTCTAGATCAGCAAGACTTATTTTAGATTCAATCCTGGTTCTTACTTGAGAGGCTGTATTTGTTGATGCAACTGCATCGAATGCAGCATAAGGAATGCTATAACTTTGATGGGCGTCTGGATCCCAAAAATCCATATCCAAAGTCCAACCTGAGCCATTAGTCATCTGAGTGTGCCACATGGCTGCGGTGAAACTAAAAGAATTTTGAAGCTCAAAAGGTGTGATACCGGCACTCCAATTCATTCCATGGGTAACAGTAAAGGTAACTGTGCTCCCCTCTACAGTTACTGTTCCTGAATATTCAGGGCAATTTCCTTGAGCAGCATTACAAGATCCGCTTAAGGGAAAATTTAAATTACCCATTTTTGGACCCCATGTAGCATCATTTTTTTGCCAATCGACCCACATTTGGAAAGATACACCTCCCAATTGATTCAAAGAGAGATACTGCCTTTCTCTTTTTGTAATTTCGTAATAGTTTTTTCTGAGATTGTAGATAGCTGCATCATCCTTATCTCTTTGATTTCTAAACTGAATTGAATCTGTAACATCTCCCCTTCTAGTTGGATTTACATGTACTCCCCAGTAACTTGCAAAAGCCCAAATAGGACTGCTCAAACCACCATTATCTGCAGTACTAGCCTCTAACGACATTGAGGGAGTTGCAAGAGAAAGTCTGTTGTTATTAGAAGCGTTGTAAGTTCCATATTCATAGACAACCCTTTTAGCTTGAGATTTTCTTAAATCCCAACAGTGTTGCCCAGTAGTTGTTGCTCCGATACCACCATCAGTATCTACATAGTCAGCACCTGAAATTGCAGCAGCTAAATTTGCTTCTGTAATCGCATTTCCTTCTGTCCAAGTGGATCCAACTAGTGACCATTGATTAGCGCTTAAGAATTTCTGACAATAACGATTTGCTCCTTCATTAACGTTTATTTGGTGTTTGACAGAATAGGTTGTCAGATTTCCGGAAGCACTAATTTGCACAGTACTTTGTAAAATTCCTTGAATATTATTCAGGTCAGCAAGGTCGGCATCAAGTGCTCTTGGCGGACTCTCAAAACCTTGCATCCTATATTTAATTGAAGTGTTATCTACGTCTAGATAACCTTTTTCAATTTCAGAATTAGCAGGCAAATTACCACCACCACCTAGATTTATTTGACTGTCATTTCTTAAGTCATATCTCATTAAAAAAGTTCCGAACCTATTAGTAGCACTTGCATCTGCAGAGACTGTAGTCTTAACGTATGCGGTAACCGCTGACGGCGGCGCACCTTCGGCAAATTCAAAATTTAAACTAACCCAACCTTTACCTGATAAGGTATTTCCTTCGGTAACATTTTGAAAAACAGCAGGTGTGTAATTTGCTTGGTCTACTTGATTCCCAGCTGTCCCAGTTCCTGCTGTACTTGCTGACGAGCCTGTAGCTGCTGCTTGATCCGCATTTGCATCTGCTCCATCGGCAGTTTGACACTTAGCTTCATCGATTAAAGCTTTGTAGACACCTCGATCAACAAATGTTTGAAAATTAGTATTTTCTATAAAACATAAAAGAAAATTAACTTGTTGCATTGCGTCATTAGCTAATATTCCTGGCACATAAAAATCAACCTCACCAGCATCTTGATCATATGTCTGAGCAATTAGATTTGAAAAACCAATTAATGAAAATAAGCTAATTAAGAAAATCTTGAGTTTATTCATACTATTCACCTAGATAATTAATTATTGGTTGTTTGAACAGGATCTACTTGTCCTGAAAAATTTCCAGTAGGCGCACTTCCACTGCCGTAAGAGTTTGTTCCAGAAGTCCCTGATCCACTAGAACCATAACCGCCTCCGCCACAAGCAGCTAGAAACATTAAAATTGTTATAAAAATAAATATTTTTTTCATCATTTTCTCCGTAAAACTTGTCTTCATTTATACCTTTTTTTTCTATATTTGAATAGAAAAATCAATAGTTCAATTGAAGAAAATTTATCAAACAAAATAATCAATTATGTATGCAATGAATGCTAAAAAAACATTGACAAGTACTATTACCAATAAGAGTCCTTTCAAATTAAACTTTTTATCTTTCTTCTCCATAAGGCATAATTATGAACAATATTTATGGCAAAAGAAGATTTAATTGAGATGTCAGGCGAGGTTATCGATACCATGCCAAATACTACCTTCAAAGTGAAACTCGAAAATGATCATGTCATTACTGCACATATTTCTGGAAAGATGAGAAAAAACTACATACGTATTTTGACTGGAGATAAAGTGAAGGTTGAAATGACCCCTTATGATCTAACTAAAGGCAGAATCACTTTTAGAGAAAAATAAATTTAAGACGTGAGTTCTTTTTCTTCGTGCGGAAGAAACTTTATATCTATTTGATCCTTCTTGATTGAAACTTTTGCAATTCCACCTTCTTTGGCTAAATCTCCAAATAAAATAGATTCAGCTAACTTCTGCTTTATTTCATCTTGGATAAGTCTTTGCATTGGTCGAGCACCCATTTTTTCATCATAACCTTTTTCAGCTAGCCAAGTTCTTGCTTTATTATCAACTTCAAGCACTACTCTTTTTTCATCCAGTTGAGCTTGTAATTCTGTTAAAAACTTGTCAACTACGGTATGAATGACTTCAGTCTTCAGAGCACCAAACTGAACAATTGAAGTCAATCTATTTCTAAACTCTGGACTAAAGGTTTTTTTAATGACTTCTGACCCATCTGTAGAATTGTCTTGTTTTTGAAAGCCCATAGATTCTCTCGCCATTTCCAATGCGCCGGAATTCGTTGTCATAATTAATATACAGTTTCTAAAACTTGCCTGCCTTCCGTTGTTATCAGTTAACATTCCGTGATCCATTACTTGTAGCAGAACATTGAAAACTTCTGGATGTGCTTTTTCTATTTCGTCTAAAAGTATCACCGAGTGTGGATTTTTGGTTACAGCTTCAGTCAATAAACCACCTTGGTCATAACCAACATAACCAGGAGGAGCTCCTATAAGACGAGAGACGGTATGCCTTTCCATATATTCGGACATATCAAATCTTACTAACTCAACTCCTAAGATTTTGGCTAATTGTCTTGATACTTCAGTTTTACCAACTCCAGTAGGCCCAGAAAATAAAAAAGAACCTATTGGCTTTTCATCCTCACCCAAACCAGCTCGAGACATCATAATTGAATTGGAAAGCTTTTGGATAGCTTCGTCTTGACCAAAAATAACCCTTTTAAGATCTTCTTCCAATTTACCTAATGAAACTCTATCTTGAGTTGAAACACTTTTTTCAGGAATTTGTGCCATCAAAGAAATAACTCTCTCAACATCTTGTTCATTTACAGTTTTTCTTTTAGTGCTCAAGTTAAGCCTTAATCTAGCTCCAGCCTCATCAATGACATCAATTGCTTTATCTGGAAGAAATTTATCATTTATATGTTTTGCCGAAAGTTCAGCTGCTGCTTTAAGAGAAGCTTTTGAATATTTTAAGTCATGATGTTGCTCGTATTTCTTTTTTAACCCTTCAAGAATTTTTATAGTTTCTTGCACAGAAGGTTCTACTAGATCGACTTTTTGAAATCTTCTAGAAAGCGCCCTATCTTGCTCAAAAATAGTCCTATATTCTTTAAAGGTAGTTGAGCCTATGAACTTAATACCTTCTTTCCCTAAGACAGGCTTAAGTAAATTAGATGCATCCATAACTCCACCTGAAGTAGCGCCTGCTCCAATAATGGTATGGATTTCATCTATAAAAAGAATAGCATTTGGAATGGCAGAAAGTTCCTTTAAAATTCCTTTAAGTCTTTTTTCAAAGTCTCCACGATATTTAGTACCTGCTAATAAAGATCCCATATCAAGAGAATAAATAATACTTTCTTGCAGTGAAGGTGCAGCTGTTTTTTCAACGATGTTTTTAGCCAGTCCTTCTATTAAAGCTGTTTTCCCTACTCCAGATTCGCCAACTAAAATAGGATTATTTTTAGAACGCCTAGCAAGAATTTGAGAGATTCTTTCAATCTCATTATCTCTTCCTACAAGAGGATCGATTCTATTCGCTTCAGCTTCTTGATTGAGATTTAAAGCATATTTCCCAAGATAACCCGATTCGTTCGATAAAGAAGATTCTTGTGAAATATCATCAAAAGATTCATCTTCCGTAACTCCTTCTCCATGACTCATATACGAGACTGCATCTAACCTTGTCATGCCTTGTTTTTTTAAAAGATAAACACTATGACTTTCTTTTTCGCTAAATAAAGCCACCAAAATATTTGCTCCCGTGACTTCTCCAGTTCCAGAAGATTGAACGTGAAAGACCGCTCTTTGAATTACTCTTTGAAAAGACAGGGTTGGTTGAATTTCAACTGCATCGTCTTTCTTATCTGGGCAGTTTTTTGATATGAATTCTTTTAATTCAGCTTCCAAAATATCGATGTTTATGTCGCAAGCAAGGAGGACATTAAGAGCATCTTGGTTATTCAAAATGCATAAGAGAAGGTGCTCAGTAGTAACGAACTCATGATTATTTTCATGAGCAAACTTAAACGCATTATTAAGACATTCTTCAAGACTTTTTTCTAACATCAATCTTCCTCATCTATTGGTTCAATATCACTCACTAAGGGATGTTCATTTTGCTTAGCAAAATTATTAATTTGATTTGATTTTGTTTCTGCTACTTCTTTCGTGTAAATGCCACAAACTCCCTTTCCTTTTGTATGAACAGCAAGCATTATTTGTGTAGCTTTTTCCTTATCGTAACTAAAAAAAGTTTGTAAGACATAAATTACAAACTCCATTGGAGTATAGTCATCATTTAGAAGAATGACTCTATATAAAGAGGGTTTTTTTAATTTAGGTTCCTCTAATTCAACTAGCGATGATGAATTAGACTCGTAATCTTCAGATTTATTATTCAGTTTTATATTAAACATTCATTAAAAGACATTATGACATTCCATTACAAATTTGTTCAGCAAACTCTGAACATTTTAGTAATTTTGCTCCTGTCATCAATCTTTCTAAATCATAAGTTACTAACTTATTCTTAATTGCCCAACTGATTCCTTTGATAATATTTTCTGAGGCTTCATGCCAGCCCATATGATTCAGCATCATTTCTGCTGACAATATCAATGACGCTGGATTTACTTTATCCAATCCAGCATATTTGGGGGCTGTTCCATGAGTTGCTTCAAATAACGCTACTTTATCTCCAAGATTTGCTCCAGGCGCTAGGCCTAATCCACCAACTTTTGCTGCTAAAGCGTCGGAGATGAAATCGCCATTAAGATTCATCGTAGCGATCACGTCATAATCACCAGGTCTAATAAGAATTTGTTGCAAAAAGTTATCCGTGATGATGTCTTTTAAGATAATCAAACGTTTAGTTACTGGATTTCTAAAGCTCATCCATTCACCACCGTCTAAAGAAGTTGCTCCGAATTCTCTTGCTGCTAGCGAATAACTCCATTCTTTAAAAGACCCTTCGGTATACTTCATTATGTTTCCCTTATGCACAATGGTTACTGAAGACCTATCATTATCAATTGCATATTGAATGGCTTTTCTAACATGTCTTTCTGTACCTTCTTTCGAAATAGGCTTAATTCCTATTCCACAAGCTTCTTCAAATCTTATATTTTTTACACCCATTTCTTTAGTCAGAAATTCAATTAATTTTGAAGCTTCATCAGAATTAGCTTCAAACTCTATTCCTGCATATATATCCTCAGAATTTTCTCTAAAAACAATCATGTCGGTAGTTTCTGGAATAACTACTGGACTAGGTACGCCTTCGAAATACCTTATTGGTCTTTGACAAACATAGAGATCAAGTACTTGCCTTAATCTAACATTTAAAGATCTAATTCCTCCTCCAATAGGAGTTGTCAAAGGACCTTTTATTCCAACAATATAGTTTTCCAATGCGTCTATGGTTTCATCAGGTAACCACTCATTTTCGCCATAAACACTAAGAGATTTTTCACCACAAAAAATTTCCATCCAAGCAATTTTTCTTTCACCGTTATAGGCAAGATTGACTGCATGATCTACTACTTTGATCATTGCAGCAGTTACATCCGTACCTATGCCATCTCCTTCGATAAATGGAATTATTGGATTTGGAGGAACAATTAATTCACCAGAATCATTTACTGTAATTTGTTCTCCATCTTCTGGAATTTCAATGTGTTTATATGCCATAAGAGTTATAAAAGTCCTTTTACGCGCGGTATCATAGCATTTTTTACTTATCTATAAAAATTGTGAAAGTTCTAGTAGGTTTATCAGGAGGTGTTGACTCTTCAGTTGCTGCGTTCCTTTTAAAGAAAGAGGGTTTTGATGTTACAGCTGGATTTATGAGAAATTGGGAGGACGACGACGGTTCTCCATATTGTAGCGTCAAAGAAGATTTTTTAGATGCTGCACAAGTTTCTGACAAATTAGGCATAAATTTAGTGCAAATGAATTTTGCTAAACAATACAAAGACAAAGTATTTAGTTATTTTCTAAACGAATTGAACAATGGCAAGACTCCTAATCCAGATGTTTATTGTAATAAATTTATTAAATTCAAAGAGTTCACGGATTATGCCATGCAGAATGACTTCGATGCTGTCGCAACCGGACACTACTCTAAGGTTCAGGTGATCGATAGAGAACATTTCTTGTGTAAATCTTACGATCAAAGAAAAGATCAAACTTATTTTCTAAGTCAGGTTAAAAAAGATGTTTTTAAAAAAATAAAATTTCCTTTGGGAAACCTTTTAAAAAGTGATGTAAGAAAGATAGCTGAAGCAGAAAATCTAATTACTCATGACAAGAAAGACAGCACTGGTATTTGTTTCATCGGCGAAAGACCATTTCCAGAATTCTTAAAAAACTACCTACCTGAAGACTATGGAGAAATTGTTGATGAGAATGATGAGATAATTGGAGAACATAAGGGTTTGTATTTTTATACCATCGGTCAAAGACAAGGTCTGGTATCGGAGGCTTGAAGAATAGAGCAGAAAAGGCTTGGTACGTTGCACAAAAAGATTTTTCCAACAATAAATTAGTGGTTGTTCAAGAAAACAATCATCCATTACTTTTTAAACAAGAACTTTCCGTTTCAAATATAAATTGGTTGAAAAAGCCATCTACTAACAAAGTTTCAGCAAAAATTAGGTATCGCCAAAAAGATCAAGATTGTGAAATTAATGTTCAAGGTACCAAAGCTAAGGTCTTTTTTAAAGAACCACAAAGAGCAGTTACTCCGGGTCAATTTATTGTATTTTATGAAGATGAAATTTGTTTAGGTGGAGGCGAGATAGATATATAATCCCCTTTTGAAAATTAATGCCCAACGATAATCTGCTTTCTATAACTCCTATTGATGGGAGGTATGAATCTCAAACAAAATTTCTTGCAAACTATTTTAGCGAATTTGCTTTGATTAGAACCAGAGTAGAAGTTGAAATTAAGTGGCTTCTTTTGATTTCAAAGAATAAATCTCTTAAATTCATTCCTGAGGTCTCAAAAACACAGCAAAATCAAATTATTAAAATTTTCAAAGAATTTTCTATCCAAGATGCTAGGCAAGTTAAGAAAATTGAAAAGAAGACCAATCATGATGTCAAAGCGGTCGAACTTTTTATTGTCGGAAAATTAAAAAAATTAAAACTGAAAAAACTATGTGAGTTTGTTCATTTTTGTTGTACTTCTGAGGATATCAACAATCTATCTTATTCTCTCATGTTGCAAAGATTTTTAAACAATGAGTTTTTACCTAAGGCTAATTCTTTAGAGAAAAATTTAAATTCACTTTCTAAGAAATATTCTAAATTACCAATGTTAGCCTTTACTCATGGTCAACCTGCCTCCCCTACTTCGTTGGGCAAAGAATTTTCGAATTTTTCTTATCGAATGAAGTTTCATTTAGATCAAATTAAATCTATTAAGCAGAAAGGAAAATTTAATGGAGCATCTGGAAATTACAATGCACATATCATTGCCGAAAAGAAAGTAGATTGGGAAGCTTTGTCCAAAAAGTTCGTGACCTCTCTCGGGTTAGATTTTGCAAGTCACTCAACTCAGATTGAACTTAAAGACGCTATGGCATTTCAGCTAGCTAATATCCATAATTTGAACAACGTACTCATTGATTTTGCTCAAGATATTTGGCTTTTAATTTCAAGAAATTATTTAAAACAAAATTTGAAATCTGGAGAAGTAGGTTCTTCGACGATGCCTCATAAAGTTAATCCTATAGATTTTGAAAATGCAGAAGGAAACCTATCAATTGCTAATGGCTTGATTATTGCACTAAAAAATAAAGTTCAAGTATCAAGATTGCAAAGAGATTTATCGGATTCAACTGTCTTGAGGAACATTGGCTCGTTATTTGCTTATATTATTATCAGCCTAAATTCTCTTGAAAAAGGTACCGCTAAAATTGAACCCAACAAGGAGTCAATCCTAAAAGACCTAGATAATAGTTGGGAAATTTTAACTGAAGCTATTCAAACCATACTGAGAAAGAATGGTGTTGAAGATAGTTATACAAAAATTAAATCCATTTCACGTGGAAAAAAGCTTGATTATCATTCCTACATAAAGATAATTGACGACTTAAAAATAAATAAAGCAGATAAAGAACTTCTTTTAAGCCTTACTCCAAAAAAATACATTGGGTTGGCAGATAAATTGGCTAAATCTTCTTTTAAATCCTAAGGGGCATAATATGTTTGACTACAAAAAAATCGTTAAAGAATATGAGGATCTTAAGAACCAAAGTCCTAATATTTATAAAAATATTAATCCTGTATCTGCTGCGAGAATGAGATTGCAAAATAGATTTCATACTGGTTTAGATATTGCTCAATATACTGCTGACATAATGCATGCAGACATGGCAGATTATGATAAAGATTCAGGTGTTTATACTCAGTCTTTGGGTTGTTGGCATGGTTTCACTGCACAACAAATGATGATGGAGATAAAACGTTCTCACACAACAACTTCTAAGAGGTATGTTTATTTGAGTGGTTGGATGATTGCTGCCTTAAGATCAGAATTTGGACCCCTTCCAGACCAAAGTATGCATGAAAAAACTGCAGTTCCTAATCTAATCAAAGAGATTTATACCTTCTTAAAAAGAGCTGACTCCGTACAGCTGCAACATTTGTTCAATGAATTAGACGAGGCAGAAGCTGCAGGAAATAAAACTGATGAAATTATCAAAAGAATTGATAATTTTGAAACTCACGTAGTCCCTATTATTGCTGATATAGATGCTGGATTTGGTAACGAAGAGGCTACATATTTACTTGCAAAAAAGATGATTCAGGCTGGTGCTTGCGCTATTCAAATTGAAAACCAAGTATCTGATGAGAAACAGTGTGGCCATCAAGATGGAAAAGTAACGGTTCCTCATGAAGACTTTTTATCAAAGGTAAATGCTGTTAGATATGCATTTCTAGAGCTAGGTATAAAAAACGGGATTATTGTTGCAAGAACTGATTCCCTTGGTGCAGGTTTAACTCAAAAGGTTCCAGTATCAAAGGAACCTGGAGATCTTGCTGATCAATACAACAGCTTTCTTGAATCTCACGAAATTAATGATTTGAGTGAATTAGAAGATAACGATGTAACCATCCATCAAGGCGGAAAACTAGTTCAACCTGTAAGATTGCCAAACGGTCTCTATCAATTTAAACAAGACACTGGATTTGATCGTGTAGTGCTTGATTGCATAACAAGTCTTGAAAATGGTGCTGATCTTTTATGGATTGAGACTGAAAAACCAAATGTAAAACAGATTGCGGAAATGGTTTCTGCTATTAGAGAGAAGCAACCGCAAGCGAAACTTGTTTACAACAATTCTCCTTCTTTTAATTGGACTTTATCTTTTAGAGAGCAGGTATATCAAGAATGGGTTGAAGCTGGAAAAGATGTCTCAAATTATCCTGATCCGGCTAAAGAGCCTAAAGGTTTGATGGATGAAAAATTTGATGATTCTGAGCTAGCGCTAGAAGCAGACACATTAATCCAAAATTTCCAAAAAGATGCCTCAAGAGAAGCAGGAATCTTTCATCATTTGATCACCTTACCTACTTATCATGAAACTGCTTTAGGCACGTCAGTGCTTTCTGAAGGTTATTTTGGAGATCAAGGCATGTTGGCATATGTGAAAGAGATACAAAGACAAGAAATCAGACGTGATATGTCTTCTGTTAAGCATCAAGACTTAGCTGGCTCTACTGTTGGAGATACTCACAAAGAATATTTTTCTGGTGACAATGCCCTTAAAGCTGGCGGTGAAGATAATACAATGAACCAGTTTTAATCAACTGTTTTACCGCAAACCTTACAAGTATCACCTTTTTCTAAATAAATTCCTCCGCAACTTGGTTGGAGGGGTTTATTTTTAAGAATAAGTCCTATCGACATTCCCGCTATTGAAAGAATGATAATAAATATAGCTAATAAGGCTGTAATCATTTAACTATTGTAACAATTCCTTCCATTCTTTTGATTCAAAAGATTGAATTTTTTCTTTATCTTTGAAGATGAGTAATGCAGGAATACCATTATTAATAATATTTTTTTTAATTAAATCTACTTTTCCTAACGCAAATAAACCAGTTGCGAGAGCATCTGCATAGGCAGTCGATTTTTTATCCATTACTGAAATAGAAAGCACATCTTGATCAATTTTATTTCCCTCAATTCCAACAATATGACCAGGATTTCTGTAATTTCCAGAGGTAGCTATTGAGAGGCTTTGTTTAAATTCAAAAGGCCTAAATATGCCTTGCTGATTTGGTAAAGGATTCTCTATTCCAATTTTCCAAAAATTTTTATTTTTCATGCCTTCTGCTCTTATTTCACCACCAATATTTATAAAAAAATTTTCAATGTTTAATTCTTTTAATTTAGAAGAAACAATATCTACCGCATAACCTTTTGCAATTGCATTAAAGTAGTCGTAATCTTCGAATAATATAAATCCTTCAACAGTTTTGTTGGCCTGTACTGAAATTTTTATTACTTCTTGAAAATAATTTTTAACTTCTTCTTGAAATAAGTCAGTATTTTTATTGTCTCTTTTAAACGACACCAAAGAATCATTCTTGTAAGTAGAACAGCATTGATTGATAGAAATAAAAATATTATTTATTTCATCATTAACCTTATTAATATTGTATTTTGATTTTTCGAACTTTATATCGTAAAACGTTCCAAAAGTCTGACCTGATATAGAAAGAATCTCATAGTTACTTGAACAAGCTACTAAAAAGAGAAGAAAAAATAATAAAGATTTTTTAAAAATATTAGCTACCAAAATCATCGAACATTATATTTTCTGGTTCAACGCCTAGACTATCAAGCATTTTGAATGCTGCTGACATCATCATAGGAGGACCACAAAGATAATATTCACAATCTTCTGGTGAGGGGTGATGTTGTAGGTATTCATCATATAAGACGTGACTAATAAAACCTGTTAGACCGTCCCACTTATCCTCAGGTAGTGGATCAGATAAAGCTGCATGCCAAGAAAAATTTTCGTAGTCTTTTGATAACTTATCGAATTCTTCAACGTAGAACATTTCTTTAAGACTTCTAGCTCCGTACCAAAAACTTATTTTTCTTGAAGAATTAATTCTTA
>Ga0075480_10001914_pt1 | contig 13273 bp, 13 predicted proteins | sample DEB08_DNA_7_FD_81590 | JGI IMG/M metagenome (GOLD analysis project Ga0075480, IMG submission 81590) | Aqueous microbial communities from the Delaware River and Bay under freshwater to marine salinity gradient to study organic matter... | ecosystem: Environmental > Aquatic > Marine > Coastal ... | reverse complement strand
GTCTGTACCTCGTAATGCAGATGCAATTTTCATCTCAGTCTCCTTAGTTCGGATCTTCGCATCAGTATGTCGCAGAACCCGACGTTGTAGGCAACGCGACTGCGCGAGCAACTACATTCAAGACGAACAGATTGGACTTCACATGATCGATACCACCGTGATGGGCAGTTACCCCCAACCAAAATGGTTGGTGAACCATGAGCGACTCCTTGGCGATGGCGTACCACGAGTACGAAACGCAGAACTTTGGTCGGTTCCTGAATCTGAACTCGATGAGGCCATCGAGGCTGCGACGTTGCTTGCAATCGCCGATCAAGAACGTGCCGGCGTCGACATCATCACCGACGGCGAAGTCGGCCGCGAGTCATATTTCAATCATTTTGCGAATTCGCTTGGCGGAGTCTCAAAGGACGAGATTGGCGTCGGAGTGAATCGCCGTGGAGGAACAGCTGAAGTTCCTCTCGTGACAGGCGAGATCTCGAGGGAGCACCCAATCGAACTCGCTTCGGCGACATTTGTGCGACAACAAACTGACCGACGCGTCAAGGTCACGGTTCCCGGACCTTTCACCCTCAGTCAACTCGCAGATAACCGCTACTACCCCGACCAGAAGGCGCTTGCAATCGCCTACGCCGAGGCAGTGAATCAAGAGTTACGCGATCTCGAAGCGGCAGGTATCGACGTGCTACAACTTGATGAGCCATACCTCCAAGCAAACCCCGAGGCGGCCGCCGATATTGCACTCGAAGCACTCGCTGTCGCAACTAACGGCATTACGGCAACCACTTGCCTCCATACCTGCTACGGGTATGCCGCCTATGTTGCGAATAAGTCGACCGGATACCCGTTCCTTGACCCGCTACGTGATGCACCAGTTGACTGGGTCGCAATCGAATCGGCTCAACCCGACCTCCCTGGCTCGACGGTTGCTCGACTTGCTCCCCGCAAAGTCGTCTTGGGCGTCATCGATCTCGGCCGAGAGACTGTTGAAACCCCCGATGAGGTTGCCACCAGAATCAGGAACGCGCTGGAACACATCGCTCCGGAGAATTTGGCCGTCTCACCGGACTGCGGAATGAAATATCTACCCCGATCAGTTGCCCAGGCGAAACTCGCTGCAATGGTCGAAGGTGCAGAAATCGTTCGATCTGAACTTGCGTGAGGCGGCATAGCTGAGGCGGCACGGCGCCGCTGCTTGATAACAGTTGTGCCGGTTCGTCAGATTTGAATGTCGTTCCCAGCAGCAGCCCACGACACGATGCCACCATCGAGTTCGTATACCGAGGTAAAGCCCAGATCGATCATTTGGCTTGTCGCTGTCGCCGAACGATTCCCTGATCGGCAATAGACAAAATATGTCGCTGAGCGATCTAGTGCAGAGATTGCGTCAACAAACCCGGGGCTGGAGATATCGATGAGCGTTGCTCCTGCGATGTATCCAGCGGCGAACTCTTCCGGAGTGCGAACATCAATGATGGTTGGGTTGTTTTCGGCAACAAATGTTGCTGCAGATGCCGCATCGAGCAGTTGGACTTCTGCTTCCGCTTGACCCTCACTGCTCGCTGCTGGAACCACTTCAGCCGCCTGATCACCACAACTCGACAAGCCGAGAATGAGAAGCGACCCGAAAACGACGTGAGCGAGGGATTTCACATTAAAAACGCTACCGGCAACGATCAATTGCCTTAATGAGAGTCGTAATACACGAAGGCGCTCGGAGTATTCCGAGCGCCTTCCAGAGAGCGGACGACGGGATTCGAACCCGCGACCCTCACCTTGGCAAGGTGATGCTCTACCAACTGAGCCACGTCCGCGTTGTGGAGTCAAAATCTACCAGCACCGCGCCCTGAGCGGACAACGCCTGGCGAGATCAACTGCCCGAATCGTCAGCGGGACGAAGATCAACTGTCAACGTCAACACGCCATCGATGAGCTCCCAAGAGGCATCCGAAACGATCGCGAAATCCATGTAGTCCTGCTTTGCCTGATCAATGAACGCCTTGCGCTCATCTCCTGCGACTGGTGGAAGGGGACGCTGCTTCACCGCGAGCGCCCGTTCCTTAAAGCGCTTCAGCATTCCCTCAACATCTAGACCTGGCTGCGACTCACTCATTCCTCTGATCGTACTTCCTCTGCCTGGTGGTCGTCATCTACAACAGCCGGGACTGTGCCAGTACGTAACGATTCCTTTTGAGAACTGTCGGCCTCCCGATAGCGGCGAGAGCTCATTCGTTCAAGCACCATCAGCGAGGAGTTATCAACCGCCGTCACACGCCACAGCCAGATCGCAAGCACCGCTAAGGCTGCAGAAAGGGCGATGAGAACAACTGAGATCACAACGACAGTCGCTGATGCCGATGTGTCACCAACAGACACGTCAGCTGCCCACAGCAGCGATTCTTGGAACACCATCACCCACGAGTGTGCCAGAACTACTGCTGATGTTGCGAACAAAAGATGGTTGTTCGGCCAGAGATCTTTATCCGTTGGAGAGGCGCACCATCAAGTGGACAGACCGCCAAAGCGCTACGAAGGTCGGGACTCAGAGTTCCGGTGTGGCTCCCTCCGCGACTCTCGAGCTCGGTGGCCGTCACCGAAATGTTCTCTGCAAGACCATCGAGGTCGACCGAACCTAGCGAGGCACACGATCTTCGGGGGTCGATGCCAGAGTGAAACAGAGATTCATCAACGAGCATGTTGCCGAGCCCCGCGATGACATGCTGATCAAGCAAAAGAGTCTTTATTGAACATCGCCGGTGGCGTTGTGCTCGAAGTGCATCACCGAGAGCTTGAGCCGGCGACATGAAGTCAATACCAAGGTTCGACCAATCTGGATCGATGGTAAACCGAGCCCACCTCCGAGGATCGTTTACGCGCAATGAACCCCGATCGGTTCCCATCACGAGCCGATCCCATTCACGCCGTTCGGTCGCCGGCCCGTATTCGAGGGCAGCAATCGGTGCAATGCCGTTCACGATAAGCCGACCGGTCATTGCAAAATACAACTCAACATGGGCACCATCGGTCTCGAGCGCCACACGTTTGCCGTGCCGTTTCACACCGCAAATGTGTCGGCCGACAAGACTTGCGAGAACGTTGCTATCTCCGCAACGGTCATCAACCTCGATTGACGTGATCTGGTGGCCAACGAGTTCAGTCGCAGCGCTGGCATATAAGGCTGCCTCTAGCCCTTCTGGCATTTGACCTAGCCCAGTCGGCCCAAGAACGCAGCGATGGAGGTACCCATTTGTTCGGTCTCCATCAAAAACGCGTCGTGACCGTGTGGCGAGTCGATTTCAACAAATTCTGTTGGGGCACCAGCTGCGGTAAACGCATCAGCAATCTGACGCTGCTGATAGGCCGGGTACAGCATGTCGCTGTTGACACCGATCGAGAGGCATGGCATGTCAACTTCGCGAAGCGCCCGCTCAATCGACTGACGACCCCACGAAATGTCGTGGAGATCCATTGCTTTGGAAATCAACAGGTAGCTATTCGCGTCGAAACGACGAGCCAGTTTTTCGCCGTGGTAGTTGAGGTAGTTCTCCACCTGGAATTCTTGCCAAAGTCCAAAACGATCACCGGTCGAACGATCCGCGACTGCGCGGCCGAATCGCTCGGTGAAGACGTTGTCACTTCGGAAGGTGACCTGTGCTACTTGACGAGCGATTGACAGGCCTCCGGCTGGACCGTCCCCGGGAGCAGCGTCGTAATAATCACCGTTGCGCCATTTCGGATCGATTGCGATTGCTCGCCGTCCGATCATTCCCCACGCAATCTGCTGGGCAGATGCCTGCAGGCAGGTCGCGATCGGGATAATCGAACCAACCTGGCGACGGTAGGTCGCTGCCCATTCGAGTACCTGCATTCCTCCCATCGACCCGCCAATGACCGAGGCCCATCGCTGAACACCGAGGTGTCGAGACAGCCGCTCCTGTGCGCGCACCATGTCTCTAATGGTGACGACCGGAAATCGTGGACCATATGGTGAACCATTCGGATCATCGGGATTGACCGAGGATGGTCCTGTCGAACCCTGGCACCCACCGAGCACATTTGAACAGACAACGAAGAACTCGTTGGTATCAATCACACGCCCAGGCCCGATGAGCGAATCCCACCATCCCGGTGCAGGATGCCCCGGTTCGGCTCGACCTGCCGCATGCGAATCGCCCGTCCATGCGTGGCAGATCAAGATGGCATTTGAGCCGTCACTATTCAGTTGGCCCCATGTCTCATAGGCGATGGTCACCGACCGCAAGACAGATCCCGAGTCAAGAGCAAACGGTCGATCCTCGGCAAAGGTGTAAAACTGGCGTCGCCCGGGGGCGTCCCCCGGTTGCCATGCACCTGAGACTGGCAGTTCTTCGCTCACTCTGTTCACCTCCTCGCTTCACTACACCAACAACAATGTGCATCTGAGCGAATCGGCGCCGGTTTGCCGGTGTTCCGACCGCATCGCACGAAATGTGCAAGCACCTTGGGGGCGAACCCAGGTTGCCGGGCCAAGAGTTCAACGACTCCGACCGCTCTGAATGCACTTGCAACATTAGCAGTAATAGTCGATGACCACACCGGTAACGTACGCCGATGCGAGTTCTCGTCATTGGTGCCGGTGGAGTTGGTTCAGCATTTATCTCAATCACCGCCCGTCGCGAAGCCTTCACCCACCTGGTTGTCGCCGACGTTGATCTTGAGCGTGCCCAACGAGCCGTAGATGAAGCGGTCGATTCGGGGGAACTCGACGCTACGCAGCAATCTCGACTCCACGCAGAGCACCTTGACGCATCCGACGAAGTGGCAGTTGCGGCCCTGGCTCGCTCTCACAAGATTGATGTCGTGCTGAATGCATGCGACCCTCGCCTCAATCCTCCGATCTTTCAAGGCACCTTCGCGGCAAATGCTCACTACGTCGACATGGCGATGCACCTGTCTGAGCCCCACCCGACCAAGCCCTATGAGAAAACGGGCCGTCGCCTCGGTGATGCACAGTTCGCTCAATCACCGCTATGGAAGAACCGCGGCCTGATGGCACTGGTTGGAATGGGTGTCGAGCCAGGCTTCTCCGATGTTGCTGCTCGTTATGCCGCCGATCATCTGTTTTCCAAGATTGACGAAATTGGCGTGCGAGACGGCGCTGATCTCGTCGTCGACGGATATGACTTCGCACCAACATTTTCCATCTGGACAACCATCGAGGAGTGTCTGAACCCTCCTGTGATTTACGAGCGTGAGCGCGGCTGGTTCACGACACGCCCTTTTTCGGAGCCTGAGGTATTCACCTTCCCTGACGGAATCGGGCCGATCGAGTGTGTCAATGTCGAACACGAGGAGGTCATTTTGATCCCACGCTGGATCGATGTCGAACGTGTCACGTTTAAGTACGGCCTTGGCCGTGACTTCATTCAAGTTCTGAAAACTCTCGAGAAACTCGAACTGGTGTCAACTGAACCTGTTGAAGTACGAGGAGTAAAAGTTTCACCACGCGACGTTGTTGCGGCAGCCCTGCCAGACCCCGCCGAGTTAGGCGATCGCATGAGAGGTCGAACATGTGCTGGAACCTGGGTCCGAGGTCTCGGCCCTGATGGCGAGCCACGAGAGGTCTACGTGTACCACGTAGTCGACAACAACTGGTCAATGAACGAATACCGGCATCAGGCGGTCGTATGGCAAACAGCGGTAATGCCTGCAGTTGCAATCGAACTCATGGCCTCTCGCACCTGGTTCAGAGCCGGCGTTGTCGGCCCTGAGGCACTGCCATCAGAACCATTTCTAGAGTTGCTCGATTCATATGGAGCTGAATGGGAGTGGCTCGAGTACAAAGATCGCGCACCACTCGTCACGAACAGTTAGTCGACTTTTTTCATTGCGCATGCCGGCGTGCCTCCGGGCAGGCGGTGGCGATTTTTCGCAATCCATCGGTATGCAACGCCGCCAAGCAGGGTGATCACTGGCCAACGAAGAACCCTGCCGAGCACACCCCAGGCTGATCCTCGGTATTGCATCGCAGCTGCGACCGCAAGGTGTCCACTCTCTACGTTGCCGTTGACACCCACCCACTGCAGGGCAGTCTCGCATTGCTGTGGGGACAGTCCCAGTTCTTCAAGGTTTGCGAACTGCCAAGGTTCGACCCGGCTGAGCTGAAACCACTTCTCGGCTTTCTCCGCCGAAGATGTGCAAAACGAACAATCCCCATCAAAGACCAATGCCGGCAGGCCGGCGTCTTGATTCACATCGCTCCAACGACTGGTTGTGCGAAGCGCATTCGCTGCTCGTAGCCCGCCTCGTACGGGAGAAAACCCTTACGGTCGGGGTAGAGCATCTGTACAACGTTGAGTGGCAATTCGCTGTAGTCACTCACTGCTGGGCACCAACTGATTGCCTCATCGTCGCTGAGAGGCGCAAAAGCGCACCGCTGTTCACCGTCGAGAAGCCCGACAAGTTCGCATGCGATCGGAATTTCAACGCCGTTGCGGAGGGCATCGACAGCGACTCCGATGAGATCGCTCGCCGTGGCTGGAGCTAGGCCAACGACAAGAATCTCAGGGAAGCCGGTCAGCGCGGTCAACCCGATCGAGTATGCATGTGCTGGGATGGCTGAATTGTCATCAACCTCTGGGCGTACCGCCTCGAGCGCCCAACCATTCGTTTCGAGCATCCATTCGATCTTTTCGCGGTGAGAAATCGAGAAGTCAGCCGGGTCAAATGTCACGCCTCACATTCTCGCGCAGACTCGCACCCGTTGCTTTGGCCAGGTACTGTCATCATCGATGCCCCCGACATGGACGATGTTCCTGAGACCCAAGTGGATTGCATTTCATCTTGTCGTCGTGTTCGGGTTCGTTGCGTTGTTTAACCTCGGCCTCTGGCAATTGCAACGGCTCGATGAGCGCCAGTCATTCAATGCTCTCGTCGAGCAACGTTTCGCTGAACCCGTTACTCCATTGGAGGCTGTCATTGCCGATGGCATCGTCAACGACAGCGAACAAGCAGCAGCCATCGCGTCCGATATTGAATGGAGAGCAGTCAGAGCATCGGGTACGTACCTGCCAGACCACGGTCTACGAGTTGTCAATCGATCGCAGAACGGTCGCGCTGGCGACAATCTGGTTGTACCGCTCCTCCTCGACGATGGTCGTGTGTTGCTCGTCAACCGAGGCTTCGTTCCACTCACAGTTGAAGAACCCGCTCTACCTGCGCTGTCTGTGGAGGTCACGGGTCGAGTGCATCCGAGCCAGGAACGATCGCTCCTCGGAGCAAAAGATCCGTCTGAAGGTGTGCTGACTGAAGTGCAGCGCCTCGACCTCTCTCGTCTCGATCCACAAATACCTGGCGACCTCCTTCCGGTGTACATGGATCTTCTCGAATCGGAACCAGGAGAAATTCCAGGCATTCCTGAGCCAGTGATTTCTCCTGACCTCAGCGAAGGCAATCATTTGTCGTACGCGATCCAGTGGTTCACGTTTTCTTTGGCGGTGGTCGCTGGCTGGGTCGTGGCGCTTCGGGTCAGTTGGCGACGAGCCCTTCGGCCAGCCACCGATTAGTAATTGTCTCTGCGAGTTGCACCGTCGGCACCATCGGATTGACGGATGGAACTGCAGGAAATACTGAAGAATCAACGACGAATAATCCAGCAACGTCGTTCACTCGCCCACATCGATCAGTCACAGCACCCATCGGACAACCACCCGTCGCGTGGCTGTATACCGGAGTTACCGATGCAACCTGGTGCATCATCCAGTCGCTCACTTCGTCAACTTCGGGAGCATCAATCGACTCACGGTGCGCGTTGGCAGCAACCAAGTTCGCCACAGCATCGGCTAGAAGTGCCCTCTCAGCCTCTGCTTGGCAGAGTTGAAATCGAATATCGGCGTTGCCATTCTCATCGAGTTCAATCACCCCTAATGACGAAGGGCGCATGAGTGCTGGCACAACCCAGATTTCATCACCCACGACCGTCGTCATGATCTGTATCGCACCTGAACGTTCGACATCACATGTTGCAGAGGGCAAACCTTCGTTATTTCGATATCGCAGAGCAACACTTGGATGATCCTGCAGTCGGCTACCAAGACCGGCCGATACGACACCCGAACGCATCAACATTGCGGGCGACACCAACGCCCCAGCACACATCACGACCTGATGAGCCTCAATGACACCACCTTCGCTGAGGGCGACTCCTCTGGCTTGACCATCTTCAACTACCACTTGGTCAACCGTTGCCTCGGTTCTTGCTTCGATGCGGTCGAGCAGCCCGCTGTTGCGGAGGTATACATCTGAAACCGAAGCTCGAGAGCCTTGTTGACGTACTCGCTGCCGACGACCCTGACCTTCGATCGGCAGCTGATGGGAATGGTGAAATGGTCCGGCGTTTGATGCGAAGCCCGGATTAATTGATGAACCGCCACCGAGGCCAGAGCCTGAGGTGTACGGCACATACGGGCCATCATCGACACGTTGCGCTCGCATTCCTGGCATCGTGCGGCCTGGAACTTGCGCAGCTTCGTGGAGGTCATCAGGTGTCGCCCCGTCAACGCCCTGTTCGAGCAGAATCACATCTGCTCCGACCGCTGCAAGCCGTGCAGCAACAACAGACCCGGCGACACCTCCGCCAACAAGTACCCATCGATCTGCCATGAGCACATCCTGCCATCTGAGAGCCGCCGCAAGGAGCCGATGATTCATCTTGGGCACGCGTCAGTCATCATTGAGAGATGTCATGCTTTGACCTGCCAGGCGGCTTTATCGACATCGAGACCCATGACGATGGCTCAGAGACACTTCGCCCTACCGCGCTCTGCCGAGGACCGTGGGATCCCGACTCGTGTCATGCGGGCCCTCCAACTGCTGCTCTCGCACGGGCAGCTGAACGTGCTCTTCCCGATCTTCAGCTCGTTCGGTTGACGACCGAAATCATGAAGCCGATTCCTATGGCCGGATTCACTGTGACTGCCGAGGTATCAAAACCTGGCCGTACCGTCGCGACCTGCGTGATCGAGCTACGAGACCTCAATGGAATGCTCATCGCTATCAGCCATAGCGCCCACTTGGCCTCGCGCCCTCCGGCACCCGACATTCCGACGTCTTCGATTTCAACAGTCCCGCTCGCTGAGTCAACGGCTGGACCATTCGTGTTTGAGGTTGCCCGCCATGACTCACTCGGGTTTATCAACGGCGTAGAAACTCGTTACCCGGAACACGAGGACAACAACGTTGGCCCAACATCAATCTGGCTGAGGACAGTCCCCATTTTCACGAATGCCCCGTCATCAGGTTTCCAACGAATCTGTCCGCTCGCTGACTGCGGAAATGCAATTTCACGGAACGGTGAACCACGAGAATTTGGATTTCTCAACACCGACCTCAGCATTCATCTTCACCGAGAGCCGCTCGGCGACTGGTTCCGATCTGATGCAATCTCGCTGTGGAATGCAAACGGAATCGGGATGTCGGATGCCCTGCTGTTTGACGAGCACGGGGCCGTCGGCAGGGCGGTTCAGTCGCTCATCATCTCACCGGCGTGAGACGACGTCAGGCGAGTTTCTCAACGAAACCTTCGAGCTGTCGGAGATTGCGGCATTCGTAGACGCCATCGGTGAAATTGCCGTATTCGCCAACGATCGAGTCGCCAGTATCCCAGTACGACTTCGGTTCAGGGTTCAGCCAGTACACGTGCCGAGCTTTCATTCGCATCTCTTTGATGACCCAGGACTGGCTTGCGTGGTAGTTGTTTCGAGCATCACCGAGTAGCAGCACCGTTGTCTTTGGGCTGATGTCTTTGCCGTAGCGCTCCCAAAACACCTCAAATGCGTGGCCGTAATCGGAGTGGCCATCGACCCACACCACGTCAGCCTCAGTATTCACCCGGTGGATTGCTTCGGTGATGTCTTCAGTTGCTTTGAAGTAGTCCGTGACCTCGTCAATTCCATCAATGAAGACAAACGACCGAACCTTCGAGAATTGATTCGAAATTGCGTAGACCAGCATCAACGTGAACCTCGCGAAGGCCGCAACCGACCCGGAGATGTCAGCCACCACCATCAGTTCCGGCTTTGCCGGGCGAGGGTATTTGAACTTTGGTTCAGCTGGAACACCGCCGTAACTCAACGAGTGTCGGACCGTATTCCTGAAGTCAAGAGGCCCTTTGCGTCCATGTCGACGTTTGCGGGCAAGCCGCGCTGCGAGCTTTCTCGTCAAAGGTTGTAGCGCCTTGCGCAAACTCACCATTTCCTCACGAGAGGCGTGCATGAACTCAACATCTTCGGGCAGAGGTTTACGAAGTGTTTTTGCCATTGCCTCGGCGCCACGGTCAGCGACAAGTCGCCGACGAATCTCTGCTTCAACCTCGGCTTTGAATTCTGTGATGCGGTGTTCGAACTCTTCTCGTTCTAGGCGTTGTTCGAGTCTGCCAGCATCACTTTCTTGGCCGTGATTGGCGGCGTCGGCCATTTTGGCCAACATGCCGTCAAGATCGAGGTTTCGAAGTGTGCGATACAGGTAATACGTGCCGCCGACGGGACGACCTGGTTCCATGCCGGCAAAGCGTTGGACCGCCTGACGGGCGAGCGCTTTCATGAGGGCCTGATCGCCTTGCATGAGTGCCTGCATCAGGAGGTGAGCGATCTCCTCTGGAGTGAGCGCATCGAGCGACCCTGCCCCACCTCGGCCATCGCCTTCTTGAGACGCGTCCTGCATCTCTCGCCACAGATCATCAAGTTCGGAGGACTCGCCATCAGAGTTCGCCAGTTTGTATTCGGGCCCGCGGAGACTGAAATACACTTCGAACACTGTCTCAAAGGACCGCCAGTGCGCCTGGTTTTTGACGAGCGTGGCACCGAGCGCGTACTTGAACGCCTCACGATCCTCAATAGGGATGTGCTGGACAGCATCCATTGCGTCGAGGTTCTCTGTGAGACTCACAGGAAGCCCGGCCTCGCGGAGTTGGACGACAAAGCCGTTCAACAGGTCGAGCATCGACCGTGTTTCGGTGGCGCTCATGAATGATTCCTCACTCGTCGACCGAGAGATCCTTCGCGGCCTTTGCGATATCAGTCTGATACTTCAACAGGATGTGCAGAGTCTCCTTTGCAACGGTCTCATCGATGGTTTCGATGTTCAGCAGCAACAAGGTTCGAGCCCAGTCAATGGTTTCTGAGACGCTCGGAGCTTTCTTGAGATCCAACGAACGGATTGACCGAACGACGCGAGCAATTTGTTCCGCCAAACTGTCGGTGACTCCCGGCACTTTCGCGAGCACAATCTCTCGCTCACGTTCCATTGAAGGGTAATCGACGTGCAGGAAGAGACAACGGCGCTTCAGAGCCTCTGATAACTCACGAGTGTTGTTTGAAGTAAGGAATACAAGAGGAATCTGTTTTGCCTCGATGGTTCCTAATTCAGGAATCGACACCTGGTACTCGGAGAGAATTTCAAGCAACAACGCCTCGGTTTCAACTTCAACGCGGTCAACTTCGTCAATCAGAAGTACGACTGGATCATCGGCAGTGATTGCCTCAAGCAATGGACGCGTGAGGAGGAACTCATCAGAGAAGATGTCGTCATGGATATCTGTCCATGACTCTGAGTTCTTGTCAGCCTGAATCCGAAGGAGCTGCTTTTTGTAGTTCCACTCGAACAGTGCTTTCGACTCGTCCATGCCTTCGTAACACTGCAGACGAATCAACCGTGCACCTGTCATTTCGGCAATCGACTTTGCGAGCTGAGTTTTGCCCGTCCCGGCAGGTCCTTCGACGAGGACCGGCTTTCCTAGCCGGTCTGCGAGATAGGCAACGCCGGCGATGCCGTCGTCTGCGAGATAGTCGATGTCACGCAGCCCATCTCGGACCTGTTGGACACTCTCGAAGCGATGTACGAGTTCTGAAGCCATATGGCCCGACGCTAGTTCGCGGGGGCTGATTCCACATCATCGGCTTGTTACACCTCTGGAATTTGAGGATTAGCCTTGCCCGCCAGTGAGCATCCCATCTGAGACCCCTTCTGCGCCGGCTGACGGGCCTGCACTCGTGACACCGCTTCCAGGCATCTCTCTGGCTGGAGCGACGTGGGGCCTCTTTGCCGGGTTGTCGGTTCTCCTCGCTGGGGTCGGCCTCTACGCAACGCTCATTGGTGTTCGCGCCGAACTTGAATCATTCAACACTGCGGCCATCGGTGTCATCGGAGCAAGTTATTACGCCGGGTTCGTACTCGGTTCGCGAATCGCACTGAAAGTTGTTGGTTCTGTCGGCCACATTCGGGTCTACGGAGCTCTCTGTGCGTTACTCGGAGCGACGACACTACTCAGTGGTCTCGTCGTTCATCCCGTGGTGTGGATTGTGCTTCGCCTTCTCGCTGGTGCCGCAATCGCTGGAGTGTTCGTTGTCGCCGAGTCGTGGCTCAACCAACTTGCGAACAATCAGAATCGTGCTCGGGTGCTTGCCACCTACGCCATGGTCACCATCATCACCTACGGCATTGGCCAAGTTGTCTTCAGCTTGCTCGACCCGACCACGTTGACTGCGTTTACCATCGCGGGAATCGCCATCATGCTTGCTGTACTCCCGGTTTCGCTGTCAGCAGTTGCCAGTCCCCCGGCGATTGCTGAAATCGAACGCCTCCCTCTAAAAACCCTGTTTGCAAATGCCCCGACTGGAGTTGTGACGGCCTTTGCCACCGGCGCTGTTATGGGAGCGATCACCGCGTTCGCTCCCGTTTTCGCCTCACGCTCGGGCATCACTGCAACACGGATTGGTCTGTTCACTGCCATGCCCGCCCTCGGGTCGCTTCTTCTTCAAGTGCCCATTGCCGCCCTGTCAGATCGCCATGACCGTCGACGCGTTGGCGTTGTCACCGCCGCTGCTGCAAGTGGCGCTTCGGCGCTACTTCTCGTGAGCGATGTTGGTGATCTGACGTCATATGTCGCAATGGTGCTACTTGGGGGAACGATGTATCCGCTGTATTCGATTGCCGGTGCGTACACCAATGACCGGCTGCGCCCCGAGTTGCTGATGGCCGCAGCCGCTCAACTTGTCGTTCTCTTCGGAGTTGGGGCATTTATTGGCCCTCTCGTCATGGCCCTTGCGATGGGGCTCGCGGGAACTGCGGCATACCCGGTGAGTTCAGTAATCGGCCTCGGTGCGATCTCGCTATTTCTGGCGGTTCGAATCCTTCAGCACCCATCAGCAGAGCGGGCGAATCCTGAGCAAGACATCGCCCTCGACACCCAGGTACTCCAAATTCCGGCAACAGCAGTGGCGATGGGACGCCGGCTTCG
>Ga0075480_10001912_pt1 | contig 13283 bp, 14 predicted proteins | sample DEB08_DNA_7_FD_81590 | JGI IMG/M metagenome (GOLD analysis project Ga0075480, IMG submission 81590) | Aqueous microbial communities from the Delaware River and Bay under freshwater to marine salinity gradient to study organic matter... | ecosystem: Environmental > Aquatic > Marine > Coastal ... | reverse complement strand
TTTCTTTATTACATTAAAAAGAATCATTGTAACGCAATGTCACTATCAAATGTGTTGTATCTAACTTACAGAGTGGTGTCATCGTGACCTGATGGAGTCCCGAATGGTGACTCAGTGACAGTTTCGTTTGATCAGTAGACTAGATATTTTGACTTTCAAATAGTGTACTTTTTCATATTACATCAAAAAGATAATTTACGATCGTGTTCTACATTTCCTATACGGCTATGTATTTCAAAAACTGTAGTTGCTTCTAACTACAAACGTTCTCCAACGATGATGACGGGGGTAACACATACTGGTATATATAACCGTTATCTATTTTACGAAAGTCTTCCACCAGTTAGCGAACTCTTCGGTCTTGATAAGTAACTCGTCAATTTTTTCACGCGACTCTACGAGTTGTTCGTTCTTGACCTTGATCTCCTCCAGAAGGTTCTTGACTTGCACGGAAAGACTATTCTTTTCAGTAGAACCGGCATTAGAGTCAGTGTCTCCATCAGTAACAGATTCTTTCTTTCCTGCGATGTATCCGTTATAGTAGTTGGTTTTCTTGTTCAAGACACCAGTGTCATCAAAGAGTTCCTTGAAGTCGGCTCCCCAAGAGTCGATGGGTTCCTTGAGCACGTTGAAGAAGACTTCTTTCTTATTGTGTTCACCCGAGACAACGTCCCCTGGCTCGAAGGAATCTTTCGAATAGTAGTAAACTGTAAACATTGTGCAAATTGTATCTACTTTTCCAACAATCCGTTTGTTCTTGTTAAAAGTGAAGTATCCACGTTTGGGTCTTTGCTCTTCGTCCCATACGATCACGTAGTCTTTCTGTGGAATGTCCTTTCCATCTCCTTCTACCTGAAAGATTTCTTTGAGTTTCTTCTCGAGAGCCTGACATTTTTCACTCACTGGTACAAAGGTTTGTTTATCTTTGGGAGGCATATCGAAGAAAATTGCAGACAGTGTCCTTGAGGACAGGTTTCCCATACAAAATGAATCTGTTTCCTATTTTTAGTTTGTTATCGACTGTTACAACTATGTATCTGTTATCTGTTACAACTACGTATCTGTTATCTGTTACAACTACGTATCTGTTATCTGTTACAACTACGTATCTGTTATCTGTGACAACTAGGTATCTGTTATCTGTGACAACTAGGTATCTGTTATCTGTTACAACTACGTATCTGTTATCTGTTACAACTAGGTATCTGTTATCTGTGACAACTAGGTATATTCTTGTTAATTTTGAGATACTTTGAGATATTTTTAGATTATTACCTAGTAGTGTTTAGGTGAGTAAATTAGGTTAAAACGGTTATTACACAATGGAGTCACAGCCTGTGGAAGACGACATACCTGTAATTGAAAAGAAAAACTTACCCAAATGGAAAGCCGTGATATCGAATGCTATCAAAAACAAAACGAATTTTACAGGAACTTTTAGTTTCACCGACGTAGATGGGGAACAACAGACCTTCGAGTGTACACTGAGTCAGGCAAGCCTAACGAGTCTGTGGGACAGTATCCCTTCTGATGACGACGAGACGATTGAGTTTTTCAATCGTTTCTACTACAAAATCAAGTGTAACACCGAGCAAATCAAACAGTTCAGGCGAGCACGAAGCAACTATATGAAGGTAAACACACCACCACTCAGTTAACCGTCATCTGATTGTTTTTACGGGTGTGTTAAGAGTCTTTTTTGTTTCAATACAGGTTGCTGAAGACACTTGGAAGACTGAGTACGAACTCAAGAAGAAAGAACGCACCAGTATGCTGGCCAATATGACTGTGCAACAACATGCTTACAGTATCAAACAGAAACCTGTACTTTCTACTCCCCTCCAGTTTCAGTCGTCTTCTCCTCCGTCTGTTGCGACCTCTACGAAGAAAAACATTAACTTTAACAACTACATTTCCACACCAGACAAGACGGAACTCGTGTCTAAAGGTAAAGAGTATGTAGAGAAAAAGAGCGACAAGAACGATGACGGGGTCTGTTCCAGTTTTCAGGACACCGAAGCAACTTCTAGTGAGGACACTGAGCTTGTTTCTAAGAAACGAAAGTGGTTTGCTTCCTTTTTTGGTTAGTTATTAGAGGTTTTTTGGTGTATTCCACAGGACTTGTGGAGACAGAGACACACGAACTGTGTACAGAATCTGATGAGGAGGTTCAAGATGACACCGACGAGTGTGATGTAATAAAGGATATCTTCGGTGAAACGGAACCTCGTGGTTCCAAAATATACGCGATACGCGCGCCAGCATCAAGCACATCTAAAGAGATAAGAGACCAACCTCGTTCTGTGGGTATTGTATTCAACTGGGAGTCTACAGTGGGGTTCAGGCGTGCTGGGGACAACGCCAGAGCCTTTGTGTTTCGACCCAACGTTAGAGGCACTCACGGTTCCTTAGAAAAAGCTTACGCAGCCGCGCAACAATTTTTAAACGAACCCTCCCTACACGAAGGTTTTATCTCGCCTGACTCGAGTTCGTCCGTCAGTCTGTTAAAGAACATGACTCTGTCAGGACGCTTCCTTTTTGCTAGTTTCGTAGTGTCGATCATTCTCTTTGTGTCATACAATGGGATTCTTTATCTACAGGACTATATGGAGTGTCGTGGTAAGAACGCATTGAACTCGGTGTGTATCCAGTTAGTGAGTCTACAGTTGCACGTCCAGACCAACGCAGTGAAATATGTAGAAATGTTCTTTACACAATTCAAAGTAGGTTACTTATTAGTGTTGAAGTCAGTTATCGATTATCTATTTTAAAATTTGAATTTAATATTAGATAAATAGTTAATACGAAAGATGATTTCTCAAATTTTCCATCTTGCAGACATCCACATCCGCAAAGGCAACTACACCGAGTCTAGATTCACCGAATACTGGAAGGTATTCGAGACTACTATCAATGATATCAAGTCTCTCCACACACCCAATCAATCAATTACTGTTATATGTGGTGACCTCTTTCATCATAAACTACAGATATCATCCAATGGTATCCTATTATTCTACAAACTCATCTACTCTCTCGCTGATATGATGCCCGTCTTTATCATACAAGGTAATCACGACCTCATTCAAGAGAACGACGACAAAAACAACGACCTTATCAAAGCATTGTTACATAGTAAACATCACGATAATGTCCATTATATCGAAAATACTACCAGTTTCGAGTTTGATAGTAATCTATACTTTGGTGTGGTGTCTATTCGAGATATGTTACAAAGAGGTGCTGGATCAGGAATGGTAGATACATTACCAGAGTTTCCTAAACCGTCACCCGACCGATTGAATATCGCAATCAGTCACACTACGGTTATGAATTGTACTCTTCACAATTACACCAAAGCAACCTCCGGTGTTCCCGTGGAATGGTTCAAAGACTACGATTTAGTACTCCTTGGCGACGTTCATCTACAATCCGCAAAGTACAGCAAAAAACACAACCTTTACTACGGTTACCCAGGCTCTCTAGTACAACAAGACTTTGGTGAAAGTATTTATAACCACGGCTTTCTGTTATGGAACATAAATAAGAACAACAAAATAAAATTAGAGAGGTATCACGTGATGAATGATTTTGCTCGAGCGAATATGCGTATTGGTGAGAAAGATAACTTGTATATAACGGGTGACAATTATGAACCATTTGATATGTTTCTTGAGCGTGAATTATTACCGAAAGAGCTTCATATTCGTCTGTACTGCAAGGAGTCAACAGACACATCAAGTGTTCGTTTAAAAGTGGAAAAACGATTAATGGATAATGGGATTGAATCACGAATCGATTTGTTTACGACGGGTATGACGGAATTAAAAGAGAATAATAAGGAGACTTTGATGGAATCTAGTTTGAAGGACTTGACTTGTAGTGATACTATCATTGAGTTCTTTAAGAGTAATGGGAATCAAACGATACTTGAGTCTAACCCAGATTGGCAGAATTTGTTCAAAAACATTGAGTCCATCAAAATTACTCCAAACAGTCTGTTACCTGAACAGATAAACGCTTTGATAACGACAAAGAATGATAAGATTGATAAGAAGATTGAGAGTACCAAATCCAACAATACGACTTCTAAGTCTCAAAATTCATTACGAATTGTATCTGTACGATTTGACTGGATACTCGCATTCGGTACAAACAACGTATTTAAGTTCTCCAACAACAAAATAACATTGATTAATGCACCTAATGGATATGGTAAATCAGCGTTCTTCGAGTGTATCGTACTCGGTCTATTCGGTGAAACCATACCATCTCGATACAACCGCAACACCGCTCTCTCAATCCTCAACAAACGCAAACCACCTAACACTGATAGTTCTTCAGTACGTATATCATTTGTGTTAAATAACAACGAATACACTGTTATTCGAGAATTTCACGAGTATAGTGATTCGCGTAATAAGAGTGTGAAGCGTTTAGGATCGAATAAGATTGAGCTGTATGAAAACAAGATTCTTATAAAGACTGGTAATAGAGTTGTGAATAGTTGGATAAGTGATAATGTATGTTCTCTACAGGACTTCTTACTCTCGACTATGATAACACAAAATTTTGACAACGACTTCTTCAAGTTGAAACCGAACGAACAGAACGAGTTATTGGATAGTGTGTTGAATATGAAGGTTGTGAATGCGACTTGTAATGTGATAAACGATACCAGAAAAGAATATCGTGACCTCAAAAACCATCTCACTACCTTTCTCGATGCTAAAAAACCAAATACAGTCTTTGATAATGATAAGTATCAACAACTTATTATCAAACGTTCTAAAATAAAGGAGGATTTGGTAGAACACCAGAACCTTTATAATTCATTGCCTGTATTTCCATCTAAGCGGATTGAGACTGTTGATAAACCGTTAGAGACGGTTGATGAGTTGTTGGAGATGGAAAGAGAGTTGATAAGAGAATTGAACGTGCTTGGTGTTAGTATAAAGGATAAGGTGAATATGTTCGAGTTGTACGATTTATCTGCTTCTCAGTTTGAGGTTGAAACAGAAGACACTAACACGAAGTTAGCTGATAAAGATAAAGTTAAACAATTGGTATCTTTATATAAAGATGAGAATATTAAGGAATTGATAGTGAAATTTAGAGAAGCAACAGATAAATACGAATATGCAAAGTATAATTTAAATAATATTATCTCCAACAAACCTCAACAAACAACTCAATACACAATCGACGATTACAACACTTTCCAACAAGAATACAAATTATTCAAAAAGAAAACAGCAAAGATTGTAATTGTCGAGAAGCCTGATTTTGATGAACTAGAAGAACCCGAATTCATTAACGATTACAAAGATATGACCGAAAAAGAATTAATCAAATTATCCAAACAATCCTACAAAAACACCTCAATCCCTAACAACTTCGTTAATAACCCCGAATGCTGGGCTTGTACACAAAACTTCGGTTCTAATAAACCTTATCAAGCGAAGGTTGTGTTAAATTACAGAGATAATCTTGATAAACTCGAAAAATGGCGAATTTATGAGAAGAAGAAGCCATTGGTGGAGAAGATGGAGGAATTGGAAGGGGAGAAGAAGAGTTGGGAGGATACTCAGCTATTGATTGAGAAGAATGAAGACTATAATGAACAATATGAGAAACATAATAGGATTGTTGATGAGAAGAGGATGGAACGTATTAATATTGGAAAGTCTATCGTGGAAATAATGGATTATCAATCCAAATGTAACAAGGGTCATAACACTCTTAAACAACTTCATATTACACAAACAAAACTAAAGTATTACAAGAACCTAAAACTCAAATCAAAGACTCTTACCGAACACCTTAACAACGATTTAATCAATCTACAACACAAAATTGGTTGTCTTGAATCAACAAAATTACAAGAAGACGAGTATAATGATGTTAGTATGAGGATGGAGGATACTATAGAGATGTTAGAGAGACGTATACCATTGTTCGCACACTTTGTGGATACGTTTTCGAAGTATAAAACTTGGATTTATAATGAAAAGGTGTTACCCGTGATAGTGAATAAGACAAATTCGATACTGAACACGTTGTTTAGTAACAGACAATTGGTATTGGGGTTTGATTTGACGGATGGAACAGATATTATGTTTACAGTAAAGGACGAAGGGAACGTAGTGAATATGGAGAAACTGTCTGGTGCACAGTCATTCGCTGTAAGCCTTAGCTTTCGATTGGCTTTGTCTGCAGTAGGTATATCTCGTTTTAGATGCAATCAATTGTTCATAGACGAAGGTTTTTGTAGTTTCGACCAATACAATTTATTGAATGTCCCCATATTAATAAAAAATTTGAAACAAATATACCAAGAAATCGTACTAGTCACTCATCTAGAGGAAATCAAATCCTGTGCAGATACCGTCGTCAATATCGAACGTATTAACGGAATAAGTAAAATATTACATAATTAAATGGAAGCCTCCAAGAAACGTTTCATTCGTGATCTCCGTGCTGGCCGCAGAAACACTATCAGTCCTCAAGTTATCAAGAAATACAACTGGACTGCAGACGAACTTAAATTACTTGAACCTTACATATCAACTTACAATCCAGCTTTAATTACAAACATTAATGATAATATCAATTGTTTCACAAAAAAAGACGCTTACGAAACAATTGAGAAACACGTCGAAAACAAACACACTATTAAGAATTACAAATCACGTGTGAATGTGTTACTGAAACTTATGGATGTTGATGAATCGTTTTCTACTATGTTTAGGAATACAGATAAACTGATAGAAACAATTATTAAAAAGTATAAAGATCCAACATCGTATTTTGCATTCATACTCTATATGTTTGGAAAGAGTGAGAAACTGAATCATTGTGCACCAAAAAACACATTCGATAAAATCCAAAAACAATTCAACGAGTTTAAGACTAAACAAACAGTACAATCACTCAATGATCGAAGAGAAGATGTGAATTACGAAACCGTATACAAGACTATATTCGACGTGGAAAAGAAATTAGCTAAATCTACGGATACATACGCATCTATGAAACACGTAATCGCATTGATGTACACACACGCTTTATACGACAAACACAATATTATTCACATCAATCCACGAAACTACTTCATTAATGTATTGTTAGTTGACAACGATAATATTATGACAGACGAAGATATCAATTACTACAACACCATAACAGGAAGATTATTATTAAACAAATACAAGACATCTGGTATATATGAAGCGTATGATGTAGTTCTAAACGATTACTCTCGTAAAGTCATAACAGACTCTTTATCCCGTATTCCAAGAAAGTTTTTAATTGAACGTATCACAGAAGGTGGTCTTTATGCAGACAACACGTTAAGTAACACGATAAAAGTGTTATTCAATGGATATACAATAAATGATATACGGAAGTCGATAGAGTCGTATGAGGTGAATGTGAGGAAGACGGATAGGATACATTTGGCAAAGGTGTCTAGACATACCGTGTTAACACAAGAAGTGTCCTATCTGGCACAATAAAAGTCTTTGACTTATTAATGGACAAATTAAATAAATTATATAACAAAACGTGTAACCTATCTTTTCTTTTTCACTCTAACAACCACTCCATCAACTTCACCAAACTTATGAACTATTTTGCTACTCTACACCAAAAAAACTTATACGTTAGCAATCATATTGTTGGTACTACTACTGATTCTCAACACGGACTACAATGTATCTGGGATATGAAAAGAAGTTTGTTTGTCATCAACGGAACAACAGAATGGATAATTATAAGTGATATAATAGATTATGTAGTGATAATTATGAAACTGGATGGAAATTGGCAACCGTTCATATTTGATAGAAAGAACTTAGTTGTATCGAAAGAGAAAGAGCATAAAGATTTGAAATTAGTTAAATATTGTTTTGAAGAATGTGAAATTACTTTTGACAAGTTAATTAATAAAGATGTAAAGTGTGAGAATAACCGATTATACAAATTAGATAATTCTATAATTAATTTAGAGTTTGTAAATATAAATAATACTTTATTCAATTTGAATGTATTGTTATATACTTATAGAATGATTTTAAAAAAGTATGAAGTTGTGAATGGTAGTGACATTTACAAGAATATTGAGAGATATTTGGAGAATATGGATTATATAAAAGTGGAAATAAAAGAGTATATTTTTGAGTATCTAATGAATAGTATTCAAAAGATATATGGTGAACAACATATAACAGATATAATCGATTGTCAATACTATAACAACTTGGATACTATTCGATTATTTTTTGGAAAGCAATATACTAAAGATTGTATTGTAAACCATCAATTGAATAAATATAAATGCAATAGTATGTCTAAGAACCATTTGATTAACGATCTATGTTTTGATATAGTAGATTGTAATAAAAACAAAGAACGTATATTATACTATGAGATAATGAGAGATAAATTAATTAAAAGAAGTAAATTATAAAAATCATTGCAGACAATAGTTCTCAGGAATGATAAATGATGATGACAATTGAGGTATTTGAGTGAATCGTTTACTTAATAACATATATCTAAGATTCTGCATCACATTAAGAAGACGTTTATCCTGACGAATAACAGCTAAAAGACAAGTTGTCATTGCACCCGAAAATTGGTGACGACCAATCACGTTGTATGCGTCGGCGGATGTTTGATTGTCCATACAACCCGAAATGAGACACACATTCGCAGAACATTTAGATAATTTATTATCTTTAACTGGTATTTTGTAATTATCCTTGTAAACATACTTTAAGTCACCTATTGTTCCTGAGTGACAACAATCAAAGACACAAACCACATTGGTGTTCTTATTAAATTGTCTTAGTATACGTTTTAAGAGATCATCGGTTATAACACCCGAACGATAATAGTCGGAGGGTACTATACATTCGTCATATCCATCTGTCTCGTCATTGTTACGGTCGTTGAAAGAACATCCGTGTCCACTAAAATGAATCCATACTCTACGTAGTCTGTATCTGTGAGATTCTTGTGCGAGTTTATACAGTGTATTAATGATAGAACTCGCTCTGGTCTTTTGTTCGTCGTCTTCATCTGTGTACACCTTTACGATGTCGTAATTCTCCTCCTCTTTCAAATAACAGGCCATATTTTTAACATCGTTCACACACCCCTTTAATCTCGCCGATGGCGTTTGAACGTAATTGATACCAAAAAGAACAGCTTTAGACTTCATATGATTATTTTATATAAAAAAACATATTATTAATATCATCGTATTTCATCAATTTTACAGAAAGTTAATATTTAGACTTTAAATATTTCATTATAAAATTGATGCGAATGATTGTATTCATCTAGCATAGTCTTGTATAACTTCTTTTTGTGAATTATATAAATATTACTTGCCAATCGTTTGGTGTCGGCTCTTATACTCTGGAACACTCTCAAATACACCAAATATATTGATGTTACATACGCCACACACATTAACGATACTTTTATATAAATATATTTTGTGTTGTTATCAACAAATAATTCAATTACTTTCAATGACATAAGTAGTGATACACAAAGAATAAATACAGGAAGACGTGATACCAAGTGTTCGTGTATTTTTGTTTTTGCTGTCAACATACTCGTATCGAAAGTTTCGTATTGAGCAAAACTGAATTTTACAATGTCATTTAGTAATAATTCTATTTCGTAAAAGTAATTCAATGGTTTTATTGTAACATATATATAATTTGTAATATCATCAATGATTGTATCTCTATTACTATCAATATATATGTTACCATCATAGTTCTTGGATACATCATGCATTTTTTCCAGAAATCCACACATATTATCTACTATTGTTAGTGAATGATTTGTTAATAATTTGTTTACGAATTGAAACTCATCATAATGATTATTGTTATAAGTCACTAATCCATTGTATTCAAGAGTGTTCTTTGTTCTGTATTTGATATGCTTCTTGATATATTTCTTTAAGTATACTTGAAAAAAAGAAAGTTGACATCTAATTGTGTATTCGTATACAGATATATACACGTTTTTAAGTATCTTTCTTATCATAATTACTATATTCATATTTATTACTTAAACTAATTTATAAAATGAAACTCAATATCGTCTTCATCCATTTCGTCAAACTACTTACCATCTAATATTGAGTTCAAAGACATATCTGTTGTCCTGATACAATGGTCGTCATCAAAACAATCAAAAGTGTGAAGTTCCACTTTTCTGTTATGTTTTTGTGTTTTGTGATCATACCATATAATATTTCGTTTGATGATGACTTTGTCTTGTTTTTCTATTACTTTCGTAATGATAGTAAATTTTTTGTTTTTAGCTTTGTATACGAAAAGATTGTGATTAACATTTGCTTGAACAATAGATCGATTCATATTTAATATATATATTTTAAAGATACTTTGAACATAAATGTATTAATTTAGACTAAATCAAATTTTATTTTATCAAATCAAAATAAAAATCTGGAGACAATCAATATAACCTCATCTTTTGCTTGCGGTTTAACCGTAGGCGTCCTCCTAAAGTCTGACATAATTCGTTCTTCATCTTCTTTCCATAATGATATCGAATCTAAATCCAAAAGCATCATCTCATTACCCGTTAAATTCAAGTTCCTCAATGATTATACAAAACATAAATTAACCTCCTTCCGTACTATCGACAAATCAATAGGTTTCAACTAAACATAATTTACCATAATATACCATAATATACCATAATATACCATAATATACCATAATTTACCATAATATACCGTTCTATATCGTCATTACTTTTGGTGGTGATAAGATCACAACACTACCAACACTTCGCCCTTTTTCCACATTCTTCGTTTCCGTATAATTAAATTGTAGCTTTTTTTTACCATTCTTATATTTTGAGAATTGTTTACACAATGTGCATCCATACAATATATCGTCATTTGATACGTCATCCAACATATTCTTTAGGCACACAAACACGTGTGGTGATGTCAAGTGTTTCAAGTGTATCCATACATCGTTCTCGTATCGTTCTTCTAGCAATTTCCAATTTTCGTTAGCATTGTTACCAACAATGAAATAACAATTATTGTTCTCAAAATACTTCATAATGACACAATTACAATTAAGTAAATAGTGTTTATATAATTATTTGGTGATGCGAACACTCTATACCATAACATCGTATATTACTCATAATTTTATCTAAAAATTCTTTTTCCAGATACGATTTGTCCGACAGAGTAACGTTGTCTAAGTCATTCATTAATGGTTCCTTCTCATTACTCCATATACATATTTTCTGTCCATCAGGTCTCAACAATCCACCAAAAATATACTCTCCATTATTTACGTTGACGTTATCATAAATGACGTAATCTAATAACAACTTTCTTGGATTTTGTATATGTAGGACTTGTTTATTCCACCAAGTGTCTTTGAGGTGTTTTGAGAAGAAGAAACACATATCACTTCCGGGGGCGTCATTCTTTATCCCCGTATAAACTACATTATCATTAATATTTTTTGGTAAAGATAACCTTACAAACACAAAGTCCGGTCTCAATCTCATATAGTAATCATACTTCTTATATGATTCTGCCATCTCAAAACACATATTTATGTTCTTCAGTTGCGAATAATACCTCGATCCATTCACATAGTCGTCTTTAAATCTATTGAAAAACACAATTTTTTTTATGTTCAATCGCATAAGTTGTATCGTCTTCATAAACTCTTTTACGCCTTGGTCACAGTTCAAAATACTCTTGATTTCAGGTATATCTTCAGTCTTCAGCATTATATAGATGTCAGCATTTGGTATCTCACTCAACAATTTTGATATTCCTTCCCTATACGGTTGTCGAGAAAAACCACGTATACTCCCTGCTATACATATCGCTGTCTTTTTAAACATAAACTCAGAAACTTCCATTTTTATATTCTTCGAATGCATATTATTTAAACCGTTTCGTCTGTTGACATGTTCTGGATGCGTGAGACCACAAATCAAACAAACCGTTTTCAGGACACGAGACGCTAACTCTGCAATCAACATAATGAACATAACAAAATGTTGGATTGACAAACAAGAACGCCCAGAGTGTTTCAACATTTCGTCTTTCACCGCATTAAAAACAAGTAATGTGGAAAAAGTTAGACCATCGTAGGTGAGATTCCTACTATTGATTTTACACAGGGGTACAAAAACCCAACCTTGTTGAGTATAAAATGTTCCATTTTAAATCTTCAAGGGTGTAAATAATAAAATTTAACAACTGAAGAACATCATATGAACCAGATTCGCCGAAAAAAGTAGCATCAACACACACCCGCCTATACAAGTCAATAGTTGTTGATTTTTACATATATGTTCTTGTTGTGATTCAATATCCATATTTTTTATTATAATTGTAAAGTTATATTTAATTGGTTTTCAGAAATATAAGTACATATCATTTTCTTCAAATTTTTTTACTTCGTTGGTCAATTGATTGATGTGTACTACGAAGCGGCATATTTCCGTGGATACGTCATTATCGACTTCTCCTGTACTTTTCCTGATAATTTCGTATTTAGATAGTATGTCTTTCAATTTCAACATTACATCAGTATATTTACAAAGTTTATCGTACAAAGCAACATTTTCTGGTAATACGATGTTGAAGCTCTTGATAGAGTTGAACTCCTGAACAGCGAGTTTGTAGTTCTCCATAGTTAAGTATATTGGATACTGTGGAAATTGATCTAATCAAATTTTTTTATTGGATTGCGTAAGTTTCGTCTTTTGGTCGTGTTAGAGATGCTATAAGGGATGATCTGTTTCTCTTATATATCTTCTTTATGTTTTTGAACTTTGCCATCATACTTAACTCTTTTACATTGTAATTGTTGGGATACACAACATATAGATATCTTTTAATTTTGTTCAAGTTACGAATCATTATCTCGTAATTTTTATATGTTTCTAGGTTTAAATTATTTACAGACCTAACATATTTCAAATGATATGACAAAATCTCAAATGCTTGAGAAAAGTAGTAAAACATACTTTCCATAAGATCAAAATCATTGATGATAGCTAACCAATTATTATCTTTTATAAGATAATTTGTCAATGTTACTGTGTGTTTTATATATACAGAGTGTTTATTTTCGTTGTCGATAGTAGGATATAATGTTGTTACATATATAGATATCTTCTCCATATATTGTTCAAATTTCAATTTACACGGTTCGATGTACTCTTTGTCCAATCGGTTTTTA
>Ga0075480_10001910_pt1 | contig 13299 bp, 7 predicted proteins | sample DEB08_DNA_7_FD_81590 | JGI IMG/M metagenome (GOLD analysis project Ga0075480, IMG submission 81590) | Aqueous microbial communities from the Delaware River and Bay under freshwater to marine salinity gradient to study organic matter... | ecosystem: Environmental > Aquatic > Marine > Coastal ... | reverse complement strand
GTCGTCTCGCCCCTGATCGCGCTGATGCGCGACCAGGTCGAGCAGCTGCGCCTGCTCGGCGTCCGCGCCGCGTTCCTGAACTCGACCCTGTCGCTCGACGCGGCCCGCCGCGTCGAGGCCGAGGCCGCCCGGGGGGAGCTCGACCTCCTGTACGTCGCACCGGAACGGCTGGTCGGCGGCCGGTTCATGGCGCTCCTCGACGAGATGTCCCCAGCGCTGTTCGCCGTCGACGAGGCGCACTGCGTCTCGGAGTGGGGCCACGACTTCCGACCCGAGTACCTCGAGCTGGGGCTGCTGCGCGAGCGGTACCCGTGGGTGCCGCGGATGGCGCTGACCGCGACGGCCGACACGGCGACGCGGGCCGAGATCGCCGGTCGGCTGCTGCACCCCGACGCCCTCCACGTCGTGACCGGGTTCGACCGTCCGAACATCCGCTACCTCGTCCGGCCCGACGAGGGCTCGGCGCGGGAGCAGCTGCTGCGGTTCATCACGACCGAGCATCCGGGTGCCGCCGGCATCGTGTACTGCCCGACGCGGCGCCGCGTGGACGAGACCGCCGCCTGGCTGACCGCGCAGGGGCTCGACGCCCTCCCCTACCACGCGGGCATGACCGCGGAGGACCGCGACGCCGTGCAGCAGCGGTTCCGGCGGGAGGACGGCGTCGTCGTCGTCGCGACGATCGCGTTCGGCATGGGCATCGACAAGCCGGACGTCCGGTTCGTCGCCCACCTCTCGCTGCCGCGCAGTCCCGAGGCGTACTACCAGGAGACCGGCCGGGCCGGCCGTGACGGGCTGCCGAGCGACGCCTGGATGCGGTACGCGCTGGCCGACGCGGTGACCCTGCGCCGCCGCATCGAGGAGTCCGACGCCGACGAGGCGCACAAGGCGTACGAGCGGCGGCGCGTCGACGCGATGCTCGGGTACTGCGAGACCGCGACCTGTCGCCGGCGGGTGCTCCTCGCCCACTTCGACGACGACCCGGGCCGGGACTGCGGCAACTGCGACAACTGCCTGGAGCCCCAGGAGACGTGGGACGCGACCGAGGCCGCCCGCAAGGCCCTCTCCTGCGTCTTCCGGACCGACCAGCGGTTCGGCGCGGGGCACGTCATCGCCGTCCTCCTCGGCCGGACCGACGAGCGGATCCTCCGGCTCGGGCACGACCGCGTCTCGACGTTCGGCATCGGCGCGGACCTCGACGAGGGGACGTGGCGCACGGTGCTGCGCCAGCTGGTCGCCGTCGGGGCGCTGGCCCCGACCGAGCACGGTGGCCTCCGGCTGACCGACGCCAGCCGGCCGCTCCTCGAGGGCGGGGCCGAGCTGCACGTCGCCCGACGCCTCGTGCCCGCGGACGGGCCGAGCCGCCGCCGGACGTCGGCCCGCGGGGCGGCGGACGCCGCGACGGCGGAGCTCGACGACGCCGCCCGGGCCCGGTTCGAACGCCTCCGCGGGACGCGGCGCGCCCTCGCGGTCGCGCAGGGCGTCCCGGCGTACGTGGTGCTCAACGACCGGCACCTCGCCGCGATAGCGGCCGCCGCGCCGACGACCCCGTCCGAGCTGCGCGCGCTGCCGGGCATCGGCGACGCGAAGCTGGCCCGGTACGGCGACGCGATCCTCGCCGCCCTCGCGGAGGACGGGACCGACCCGGCGTAGGCTGCAGCCGCTCCCCGGAGGCTCCCATCCCCCCCAGCACCGTGCCCGTCCGCGACCACGCCGGCTTCACGCGGCGCGGCCTCGTGGTCTTCCTGGCCCTCACGATGTCGTTGACGGCGCTCGGGATCGACCTGCTGCTGCCGGCGTTCCCCTCGATGCGCGCGGACCTCGGACTCGCACCCGGCTCGACCGAGATCGCCGGCATCATCACGACGTTCTTCGTCGGCCTCGCGCTCGGCCAGGTCGTGCTCGGGACCGTCAGCGACACCGTCGGCCGCCGCCCGATGCTGCTGCTCGGGCTCGGGCTGTACGTCCTCGGAGCGGTGCTCTCGGTGCTCGCGACGACCCTGCCCGCGCTGCTCGCCGCGCGGTTCGTCTGGGGACTCGGCGCGGCCGGCGGACGGGTGCTCTCGATCGCGATCGTCCGGGACCGGTTCGTCGGCGGTGCGATGGCCAGGACCTACTCCCTGGTGATGGCCCTCTTCGTCATCGTCCCGGTCGTGGCGCCGTCGCTCGGCGCCGTGGTGCTCCGCGTCGTCGGCTGGCGCCAGCTGGTCGGGCTGAACCTCGCGGTCGCCGTGCTCGTCGGCTGGCTGGTCCTCCGCCGGCTCGAGGAGACGCTGGCCCCGGCCGACCGGCGCCCGCTCCGCCCCCGGCTGGTGCTGACGGCCGTCCGGCGCATCGCGACCGACCCGCGGTCCGGACCCCCCGTGCTGGCCCAGGCGGTGCTGTTCGGGGCGTTCGCCAGCTACCTCGCGACGGCCGAGGTCGTCATCGGGGAGGTGTTCGGCCGCCCCGGCGCGTTCCCGCTGGTGTTCGGGGGCATCGCGGTCGTCGCCGGCGCCGGATCGCTGGTGAACGGCCGCGTCGTGGAGCGGGTCGGCATCCCCTGCATGCTCGCGACGGCGCTGACGGGCATGGCCGTCGGCGCGACCGCGCTGGTCGCCCTCGCGGTCGGGTACGACGGCCGACCCCCGATGGCGGCGTGGATCGCGGCGCTCATGCTGGTGATCGTCACGCACGCGACGCTGATCCCGAACCTCTCGACACGGGCGATGGAGCCGATGGGTGACATCGCCGGGGTCGCGAGCGCGGTGATCGGTTCGGTCCTGATCGGCGGCGGGGCCCTCCTCGGCTCGGTGTACGACCGTGCCTACGACGGCACCGTCCGGCCGCTCAGCCGCGCGTTCCTCGGCAGCACCGCGGTGGTGGTGGCGCTGGTCGCCCTGGGCGGCCGGGCCGCGGGACGGCGCGATCGGGCGGCGACGGCGCCGCGCGCGACGGTCGCGCCGCCGCCGGTGGCCTGACCGTCCGTCGACGGCGGCCGATCACCGGAACAGGCGCCCGATGCCGCGGCCGGTCGCGCGTCCGACCACGCGCCGGCCGACGCGCCGGCCGATCGTCCCCTTCCGGACCGCCTGCACGTCGCCGAGCAGCTTCGCCAGCGCGTACAGGAACCCGCGGGTCCTCCCGATGCTCATCCCCGCCCCTCCCCGCGCCCGGGGTCGACGTCGTGCCCGGCAGCGGGAGCGACGAGGGTAAGGACGCCTCCGACACGTGGCTAGCCTGCGGCTCATGTGCTCGCGCGCCCGCTGCCGGACCTGCGGCCTGACCACGTGGTCGGGGTGCGGGGCCCACGTCGACCGCGTGATGCGGGGCGTCCCGGCCGACGAGCGCTGCACCTGCCCGGGGTCCGCCGCGCCGCCGCGGCGCGGGGGCGGGACCGCGACGCGGCGCTCCCCCCTGGCGCGGCTCCGCGGCGGCTGAGCGGGATGGCGGCCGACGGCGCGGGGGGCATCCGACGGCTGCTGGTCGCGAACCGCGGCGAGATCGCGGTCCGCATCATGCGCGCGGCGACGGAGCTGGGCATCACGACGATCGGCGTGCACACCGACGCCGACCGCCGCTCCATCCACCGCGTCAAGGCCGACGAGAGCTACCCGGTCGGTGACCCGGCGCGGCCGCTCGCCGGCTACCTCGACGCCGAGGCCCTCGTCGAGCTGGCCGTCCGGGTCGACGCGGACGCCCTGCACCCGGGGTACGGGTTCCTCTCGGAGTCGCCCCGGCTGGCCCGGGCCTGCGCCGCGGCCGGCGTCGCGTTCGTCGGTCCGCCGGCCGCGGTCCTCGAGGCCGCCGGTGACAAGGTCACGGCCCGCGGCCACGCCGCCGCGGCCGGACTGCCGGTCCTCGCCGCCACGGGCGCCCTCGATCCCAACGCCGACCCGGTGGCCGCGGCCGCCCCGCTCGGGTTCCCGCTGTTCGTGAAGGCCGCGGCCGGGGGCGGCGGTCGGGGCCTCCGCCTCGTCCGGTCCCCCGCCGAGCTGCCCGACGCCATCGCGGCCGCGAGGGCCGAGGCCGAGGGCGGGTTCGGGGACGCCACCGTGTTCCTCGAGCAGGCGGTGCTGCGACCGCGCCACCTCGAGGTCCAGGTGCTCGCCGACGCGACCGGCGAGGTCGTCCACCTCTTCGAGCGGGACTGCTCGGTCCAGCGGCGGCACCAGAAGGTGCTCGAGATCGCACCCGCGCCCGCCCTCGACCCCGGGATCAGGGCCGGGCTCTGCGCGGACGCCGTCGCGTTCGCGCGCGAGGTCGGGTACGTGAACGCGGGGACCGTCGAGTTCCTGCTCGGACCGGACGGCCGGCACCACTTCATCGAGATGAACCCGCGCATCCAGGTCGAGCACACGATCACCGAGGAGGTCTGCGACGTCGACCTCGTCCAGGCGCAGCTGCGGATCGCCGGCGGCGCGACGTTGGCCGACCTCGGCCTGACCCAGGACACGATCGCGACGCGGGGCACCGCCATCCAGTGCCGCGTCACCACCGAGGACCCCGCGAACGGGTTCCGGCCGGGGACCGGCCGCATCACGGCCTACCGCTCCACGGGCGGCCACGGCGTCCGGCTGGACGCCGGGACGATGGACGTCGGGACGGAGGTCTCCCCGTACTTCGACTCGCTGCTGGCGAAGCTGACGTCCCGCGGCCCGGACCTGCCGTCGGCGGCGCGGCGGGCCCGCCGCGCGCTCGCGGAGTTCCGCGTCCGCGGCGTCCCGACGAACCTCGGCTTCCTCCGCGCGCTGCTCGAGGACCCGGAGCAGCTCGTCCGCGAGCTGTCGACGGCGTACCTCGACGACCATCCGGAGCTGCTCGCCGCCGGCGGCGGCCGGGACCGGGTCAGCCGGCTGCTCGAGCACGTCGGCGACGTCACGGTGAACCGCCCCCACGGTCCGCCGCCGGGCCGCCCCGAGCCCCGGGAGCTGCTCCCGCCGGCGCCGGAGGGGACGCCGCCGGACGGCACCCGGCAGCGCCTGCTGGCCGACGGCCCCGAGGCGTTCGCCGCCCGGATGCGCGCGTCCACGGCGCTCCTGGTCACGGACACGACGCTGCGCGACGCGCACCAGTCGCTGCTCGCGACGCGGATGCGGACCCACGACATGCTCGGGGGCGCACCGCACCTCGCGCACCGGCTGTCGGGGCTGCTCTCGCTCGAGGCCTGGGGCGGCGCGACGTACGACGCGGCGCTGCGGTTCCTCCACGAGGACCCGTGGGAGCGGCTGGCCGCCCTGCGCGCGGCCGTCCCGAACGTCTGCCTCCAGATGCTGCTGCGCGGTCAGAACGCGCTGGGGTACCGCCGCTACCCCGCCGACGTCGTCCGGGCGTTCGTGCGGGAGGCCGCCGACGTCGGGGTCGACGTGTTCCGGGTCTTCGACGCGCTGAACGACGTGGACCGCATGCGGCCGGCGATCGAGGCCGTGCGCGAGGTCGGCCGTCTCGCCGAGGGCACGCTGTGCTACTCCGGGGACCTCGCCGACCCCCGCGAGGACCTCTACACCCTCAACCACTACCTCCGGACGGCCGAGGGCCTGGTCGCGGCCGGCGCGCACGTGCTGGCGGTGAAGGACATGGCCGGCGTGCTCCGTCCACCGGCGGCCGCGACGCTGATCGCGGCGCTGCGGGATCGCTTCGACCTGCCGGTGCACCTGCACACGCACGACACGCTCGGCGGGCAGACCGCGACGTACCTCGCCGCCGTCGGGGCCGGGGTGGACGCGGTGGACGCCGCGGCGGCGCCGCTGGCCGGGACCACCAGCCAGCCGCCGCTGCCGGCCGTGGTCGCGATGGTGGCCGGGACGCCACGGGACACCGGCCTCGACCTCGACGCCCTGCTCGACCTCGAGCCGTACTGGCAGGCGGTCCGGGCGGCCTCCGCCCCGTTCGACGAGGCGCTCCGGGCGCCGACCGGCCGCGTCCTGCGCCACGCCATGCCCGGGGGCCAGATCACGAACCTCATGCAGCAGGCCGCCGCGCTCGGCGTCGAGGGCGGGTTCGACGCGCTGGCCGACCGGTACGTCGCGGCCGACCGGCTCCTCGGCCGCCTCATCAAGGTCACGCCGACGTCGAAGGTCGTGGGCGACCTCGCGATCTGGCTCGCGATCAACGACGTGACGCCGGAGGAGCTGGTCGAGGACCCCGGCCGGTACGCGCTGCCGGCCTCGGTGCTGGACCTGCTGGCCGGGGACCTCGGGACGCCGCCCGGCGGCTGGCCCGAGCCGCTGCGCTCCCGTGTGCTGGCGGCCCACGGGGTGACGCTGACCGAGCCGACCCTCGCGCCCGAGGACGCCGCCGCGCTGTCGCGGCCGGGCCCCGCGGCCCGGACGCTCCTCTCCGAGCTGATGCTGCCCGGGCCGACGCGGGAGTTCCACGCGGCGCGCGAGCGGTACGGGGACCTCTCCGTGCTGCCGACCGAGGTGTTCTGGCACGGCCTCGCCCCCGACCGCGAGGTCTCGCTCGAGCTGGAACCGGGGGTCGAGGTCACGCTCGCCCTCGAGGCCGTCGGCGAGGTCGACGAGACCGGCCACCGGTCGCTGCACCTCCGCGTCAACGGCCTCCCGCGGACGGTCGAGGTGCTCGACCGCGCCGCCGGCACCGCGCTCGAGGAGCGCATCCTGGCCGACCCGGCCGAGCCCGGGCACCTCGCGGCCCAGATGACCGGCGTCGTGACCCTCACGGTCGCGGAGGGGGACGTCCTGACGGCCGGGGCGACGGTCGGCTCGATCGAGGCGATGAAGATGGAGTCGCCGCTGCGGGCACCGGTCGACGGCCGCGTCGCCCGGGTCGTCGTCACGTCGGGGACCCGTGTCGAGGCCGGCGACCTGCTGCTCGCGGTCGAACCCGGCGACGGGGCGGCCTGACGTGTCGCGCGACGTGGCGGGCGACCCCCGGCTGGCGCTGCTCCACGCCCGCCGGACCGTGTCCCGGCTGGGACCGCCCGGACCGGACGCCGTCGAGCTGGCCGCGATGCTCGACGCGGCCGACGCGGCCCCGGACCACGGCCGCCTGCACCCGTGGCGGCTCACGGTGCTCGACGGCCCCACCCGGGACGCGCTATCCGACGCCTACGCGGGCGCCGCCGCGGCCCGGGGGGAGGACGCCGAGGCCGTCGCCCGCGCCCGCTCGAAGCCGCTGCGCGGACCGGTCGTCGTCGCCGCGGTCGCCCGGACCGTCCCCCACCCGAGGGTCCCCGCCTGGGAGCAGCTGGCCGCGGCGGCCTGCGCCGTGCAGAACCTCTGCCTGGCCGCGACGGCCCTCGGGTACGGCTCGGCCTGGCGGACCGGCACGGCCGTCGAGGACCCCGGCGTCCGTGCCGTGCTGGACCTCGACCCCGACGACCGTCTGATCGGGTTCGTGCACCTCGGCACGCCCACCGCCTGAGACGGCCGGAGGGGAGGGCCGCGGCCCTCCCCTCCGTGGATCGTGCGGCCCGGTCGGACCGGGCGGATCGCTCAGCTGCAGCCGCTGGTCGCGCCGCAGGACTGGCAGACGTGGCAGGCACCCGCCCGCTGCATCTTGATCCCGCACTCGAGGCACATCGGCGCGTCGACGTCGACGGGGACCGACGAGCCCTCGAACGCCACCGGCGCCGCCGGCGCCGTGGCCGCGGGGACCGGGGCCGCCGGGGCGGTCGCGGCACCGTCGCCGAGCTGCGGCGCGGCGCCGTGATCGCCGTCCAGGGCGGCCGTCCGCTCGGCGACCGAGTAGATGCCGAGCCGGTCCCGGGTCTCGTAGGGCAGGTACTCCAGCGCGAGCTTCCGGGCGACGTAGTCGACGATGGAGGAGGCGAAGCGGATCTCCTCGTCGTCGGTCAGGCCGGCCGGCTCGAACCGCATGTTCATGAACTTCGAGACGTACGTCTCGAGCGGGACCCCGTACTGCAGGCCGACCGAGACGCTGATCGCGAAGGCGTCGAGCAGCCCGGACAGGGTCGAGCCCTGCTTCCCGAGCTTGACGAAGATCTCGCCGAGCCCGTCACCCGGGTACTCGCCGGCGGTGAGGTAGCCGGTGGCGTCCCCGACCGCGAACGAGATCGTCTGCGACGGCCGCGTCTTCGGCAGCTTCCGCCGCGTCGGGACGTTCACCGTCTCGACGACGGTGGCCGGGGCCTCCTTCGCCTCGCCGTCCGACTTCTTCGAGACGGAGAGGGGCTGGGCGACCTTGCAGTTGTCGCGGTAGATCGCGATGGCCTTGATGCCGAGCTTCCACGCGTCGACGTGGAGCTGCTCGACCTCCTCGACCGTCGCGGTCTCGGGCAGGTTGACCGTCTTCGAGATCGCACCGGAGATGAACGGCTGGGCCGCGGCCATCATCCGGACGTGACCCATGTAGTGGATGGCGTCGTCGCCCATCGCGCACTGGAACACCATCGTGTGCTCCGGGCGGAGGGCCGGGGCGCCGTGGATCGACTTGTTCTCGTCGATGTACGCGACGATCGCCTCGATCTGCTCCTCGGTGTAGCCGAGGTGGCGGAGCGCCTGCGGCACCGTCTGGTTGACGATGACGATGGAGCCGCCGCCGACCAGCTTCTTCAGCTTCACGAGTCCGAGGTCGGGCTCGATGCCGGTCGTGTCGCAGTCCATCATCAGGCCGATGGTCCCGGTCGGGGCCAGGACGGTCGCCTGCGCGTTCCGGTAGCCGTGCTCGCGACCGAGCTCGAGCGCGGCGTCCCACGAGGCGCGGGCGGCGTCCATCAGGTCCTGCGGGACCGGGCGGGGGTCGATGTCGTCGACCGCCGCGCGGTGCTTCCCGATGACCCGGAGCATCGCCGTCTCGTTCTTCCGGTAGCCGTTGTGCGGCCCCTTGACCCTGGCCAGCTCGGCCGAGGTCCGGTAGGCGGCCCCGGTCATCAGCGCCGTCAGCGCCCCGGCCCAGGCCCGGCCCTCGTCCGAGTCGTACGGCAGCCCGATCGACATCAGCAGCCCGCCGAGGTTGGCGTACCCGAGGCCGAGCTCGCGGAAGTCGAGGGCGTTGCGCCCGATCTTCTCGGTCGGGTACGACGAGTACCCGACGATGATCTCCTGGGCGGTGAACACGATCTCGACGGCCCGCTCGTACGACTCGACGTCGAACCGACCGAGCGTGTAGTCGTAGAACTTCTTCAGGTTCAGGCTGGCCAGGTTGCAGGCCGAGTTGTCGAGGTGCATGTACTCGCTGCACGGGTTCGAGCCGTTGATGCGGCCGGACTCGGGCGAGGTGTGCCAGTCGTTGATCGTGGTGTCGTACTGCATGCCGGGGTCGGCGCACTCCCACGCGGCCTGCGCGAACTGGCGCATCAGGTCACGGGCGGACCGCGTCTCGACGACCTCGCCCGTGGTCACGGCGCGGAGCGCGAACTCCTCGTCGTTCTCGTAGGCGCGCATGAACTCGTCGGTGACCCGGACCGAGTTGTTGGCGTTCTGGTACTGGACGCTGGCGTAGTCGGCCCCGTCCAGGTCCATGTCGAACCCGGCCTCGCGCAGCACGCGGATCTTCTTCTCCTCGCGGGCCTTGGTCCAGATGAACTCCTCGACGTCCGGGTGGTCGACGTTGAGGATGACCATCTTGGCCGCGCGCCGGGTCTTGCCGCCCGACTTGATCGTCCCCGCGGACGCGTCGGCGCCCCGCATGAACGAGACCGGACCGCTGGACTCGCCGCCGCCCTTCAGGTGCTCCTTCGAGGACCGGATCGAGGACAGGTTGATGCCCGACCCCGAGCCGCCCTTGAAGATCGTCCCCTCCTCGACGTACCAGTTGAGGATGGAGGACATGGTGTCCTCGACCGAGAGGATGAAGCAGGCCGAGCACTGCGGCTTCTCCTCGACCCCGACGTTGAACCACACGGGCGAGTTGAACGCGGCCTTCTGGTTGACGAGCAGGTGCTTCAGCTCGGCGTTGAACACCTCGGCGGCGTCGGCGTCGGCGAAGTACCCGCCGTCGATCCCCCAGCCGGTGATGGTGTCGGCGACGCGGTCGACCATCTGACGGACGCTCCGCTCGCGCTGCGGCGTGCCGAGCTGACCGCGGAAGTACTTCTGCGACACGATCTGCGTCGCCATCATCGACCACGACGTCGGGAACTCGACGCCGCGCTGCTCGAACGAGACCGAGCCGTCGCGCCAGTTGGTCAGCACGGCGTCACGGAGCTCCCACTCGAGCTCGTCGTAGGGGTGGACCCCCGGGGTCGTGAAGGTCCGCTCGAAGCGGAGGCCGGAGCGGCCCTTCGACTCGACGACCGTCATGCCCTGCGGCTCGCGGTCGAGGTCGGGTGCGGTGCGCTTGCCCATGGATGTGTGCCCTCTCGTGCGTCGTGGCCGCCGGAGCGCCCTCGGAGGCGGGCCGTGGCCGTGATGGTGGGGCGACGGTGCGGGGCCCGGCGGTCCTTCCGATCCTGGGGGTCCCGGTGTCGTCCCGTGATGGGTGCGGTGCTCCTGTCGTGGTGCGCGTGCGTCGGTGCGCGTGCAGCCGTGCTGTCCCCCCCTGCCGCGCACGCCGTCCGACCGCGGCCGGGCGACGGGACGGGGCACCGCGGGGGTCCGGGGCCCGGCGCACGGACGGCGGGTCCCTCGTCCCCGGTGGCCCCGGCCGCCCCCGGGGGGTCGGCGCGGAACTACACGTGTGGAAGACGCCCCCCACTCTGCCGCGCGGGTGCGACCCGCGCAAGCACCCCGAGCGACGCCGATCGGGGGACGGACCACCAGCGGTCGGCGTTCGTCCGCCGGCCGACCACAACCGATGGTGGCCCCGGCCCGCTCGTCCCCGGCGCGTCCCCCGTCCCACCGCACCCCGTCCCCCGTCCGTCCCCGCCCCGTCCCCCGACGGTCCCCAGGCCGTCGCCGCGACGCGCGCACGCGGACCGCGCATCCGGTGCTGCCCACGTGCGACCCGCGCGCGCACGCCGGTCACCGGTCCCCGCGTGCGGCCCGTCACTACCCTCCGCGGTCCCGCGCGGCGGCACGGCCCGCGGCCCCGCCCCACCGGAGGCGCCGTGGCCCACGACGAGGACCCCCCGGCCCAGCCCCGCGTCCCGGTCTGGCTCGACACCGCCGCCCAGCTGACGTGGCGCGCGCTGGTCGTGCTGACCGGGGTCGGCGCGCTGGTGCTGCTGGTCACGCGCCTCTACCTCGTCTCGCTCCCCGTCGTCATCGCGCTGATCCTCGCGACCATCGCCGTCCCGCCCGCACGCCGGCTCGAGCGCCGCGGCCTGCCCCGCCTCGCCGCGGCCTCGATCGTCGTCGCCGGCGGCGGCGGTGCGCTCGTCGGCGGCGTCGCCCTGCTCGTCCCGGCCTTCGCCGACCAGGTCGGCGATCTCGGGCCGACCGTGCTCGACGCGTTCTCCCGGCTGCTCGAGTGGCTCGAGGCGTCGCCGCTCGGCATCGACCGCGCGCAGCTCGACGGACTGCTCGCCGACGCCCTCGGCAACGTCGGGGCCCTCTCCGGCGAGCTCGCGACCCGGGCCGGCTCGATCGCCATCGCCGTCGGTGAGGTCCTGACGGCCCTCGTGCTGGCCGTCGTCCTCCTGTTCTTCTTCGTGAAGGACGGCGAGGACCTCGTGGGATGGTTCATCGCCCGGACGCCGGCGCGGCTGCGGGACGACGTCCGGGCCGCGGGCGCGCGGGGCTGGGGCGCGCTCGCGGGGTACGTCCGCGGCACGGCGGCCATCGCCCTGATCGACGCCATCGGTGTCGGCGTCGGGCTGCTCGTCGTCGGCGTCCCGCTGGTGCTGCCGCTCACCGTCCTCGTCTTCGTCGGCGGGTTCGTGCCGGTGATCGGCGCGTTCACCTCGGGGCTCCTCGCGACGCTGGTCGCGCTGGCCGCCGGTGGCCTGTCCTCGGCCCTCGCCGTCCTCGCCGTCGTCCTCGTCGTGCAGCAGGTCGAGGGCAACGTCCTGCAGCCCGTCATCATGCGCCGGGCCGTGGCGCTGCACCCGGTCGTCATCCTCGGCGTCCTCACGGCCGGCACCGTCGTCGTCGGGCTGGCCGGGGCGTTCCTCGCCGTGCCGCTGGCGGCGACGCTGGCCGCGGTCGGGAACGAGCTGCGACTCCGGGGCGAGCTGCGCCGCGCCGGCACGGCGCCCGGCCCGCGGCCCGTCGGCGGCCGCGGCATCGACCCCGTCCTGGTCCTCCCCGAGGCGCTGCCGGTCGAGCCGCGGCGCCCCCGGCGCCGCCGCCGCGACGGGGCCGCGGATGCCTGAGCGCCGGGCCCGGGCCGAGGTCCACCTGCGCATGCCGGTCGCCGCCGACGCGGCCTGGCTCGCCGACGCCGACCGCGCCGCCGCGACCGCGTTCGCGCCGCCGATCGGGCTGGACGCCGCGACGCTGGGCGATGAGCTCGAGGACGGTCGCTGGGCCGACCCCGAGCTGTTCGGGTGGGCCGTCCTCGTCGACGGCGAGCCGGCCGGGTTCGCGCTGGTCCGGACCGAGGTCCCGGGCGACGCCGACGTCCGGGTCCGGATCACCCCGGGTCGGCGCGGCCGCGGCGCCGGGCGCGAGGTCCTGCGCCAGCTCGCCGACCACCACTTCGCGGCCGACGACGGCCTGAACCGCCTGACCGGCCGGGCCCACGAGCGCAACGTCCCGATGCAGCGCGTCTTCCACGCCGCCGGGTTCCGGATGGAGGCCCGGTACCGGGACTCCTTCGAGCTGCCGGGCGGGGGTCGGGCCTCCGAGTGGGGGTACGCCCTGACCCGGTCCGACTGGGAGGCCCGCCGGCACCGCACCGCCGGGGAGGCGCTGGACCTCCACGGGCTGACCTTCGCCCTCGAGGAGACCGACGACGGACCGGACACCCCGGGGCTCGTGGTGCGGTTCCTCCAGGAGGGCCGCCGCGCGATTGCCCGGTACGACGCCGACGACGTCCCCGAGGGCGAGCTGGCCGGCATCCTCGACGGCGGCGTCCTGACCTACCGCTTCCTCCACCAGGTCGAGGACGGCGCCGAGCTCCGGACGGCCGAGGGCGGCGGGATCATGCGCGTCCAGCGCCGCGACGGCGGCTCGCTCGAGCTGGTCGACCGCTGGAGCGACGACGACGGCAACCACGGCCGCCGGGTGCTCGTCGAGCGCCACACCTGACCGACCTGCGTCCACCGGGGCCGTCCCGGTCCGGCGTCCGCGCGATCAGGCGGACGGCGGCTCGGGCAGGGCGGTCACGGTGACGTGCGTCGCGTCGGCCAGCGCGAGCACCCGCCCGTCGGTGTCGACCACGGCGCTGCGCACGCGGGCCCGCCGCCCCTCGAGCGCGTCCAGCCGGGCCGCGATGCGGACCGGGTCGAGCGGCTCGACCGGGGCGGCCGCCCGGAAGCGGTAGGTGCCGAGCAGGACGGCCGCGGCCCCGGCCGCC
>Ga0075480_10001909_pt1 | contig 13299 bp, 8 predicted proteins | sample DEB08_DNA_7_FD_81590 | JGI IMG/M metagenome (GOLD analysis project Ga0075480, IMG submission 81590) | Aqueous microbial communities from the Delaware River and Bay under freshwater to marine salinity gradient to study organic matter... | ecosystem: Environmental > Aquatic > Marine > Coastal ... | reverse complement strand
TTAAAGTTCCCATCACGTATAGCAGAAGTCGGGCTACCGCCCTCTCTTTGATAATGTGGAAAGTGAAAATAAAGAGTCGTTCTCTCAATGGACTTCCCCTCAAAAATGGGAGTTAAACTTACTCCATCTTTGTGTTGCTGCGGCTTGAGGTTCAAGCCACACATTTCTAAGAGGCTTGGATAAAAATCCATACTCGTCGTTGGTATATCGGAACTCACTCCAGCCTTGTTTTTACCAGGCCAACGAATAAACATAGGAGTTCGAATTCCTCCTTCGTAAAGAAAGGTTTTCCCTCCTCTTAATGGATATACAGATGTTGGATCATTTTTGTTTAATGAACATCGACCGCCATTATCTCCACTGAAGATAATAATCGTATTTTCATATTGACCTGTCTCTTTTAAAGCTGCTGTTAAACGACCGATGTTTTCATCGAGGTTTGCCAGTTCGCCAGCATACAATGCAGAGTACTGATTCTGCTGCATTTGGACATGAGCGTAATCTTCTTTATAGCCTTTACTTTGAAGTCTAAGTTTTTCTTTCTTTTTGGAAAACTTTTGCAGGAGTTCCTTTTTAGAAGCCAGGGGTAAATGCATAGCAAAATGGCTCAAGTAAAGGAAGTAAGGTTTTTCCTTTTTCTTCTTAATGAAATCAATAGCGTGATTCGTAATGGTGTCATTAAAGTAATCCCCTTTCTTTCCTGGAAAAAGAGGTTTCTTCTTACCACGTGAAAATGGATAGAACATTTGGGCAGCGTTTTCCTGAATTAAGCCACCTTCAAAATCAAAACCATGATCTTTGGGAGTTCCAAGTTTTAATGGTCCCATATGCCATTTTCCTAAAAAACAGGTTTCATAGCCTCCTTCTTGAAAAGCTTCTCCGAGAGTGATTTCTTTTCGCTTTAAAAACTGAGATGGAGTAGGACAATCGTAACGTCCACCAGTGTTTAAATTACCTGGTAGCCATTGAGTAATTCCTGTTCTTGCTGGTGATTTCCCTGTCATTATACTGGCTCTAGTCGGTGAACACATAGGACTGGCAGCGTAGTAATAGTTGAACTTCATACTATCTGCTGCCAGGGCATCTATACAGGGAGTTTCATAAAAAGTAGAGCCATTGTAATTCACATCTTTCCAACCAAGGTCATCAATTAAGATAAAAACCACATTGAGCTTCCCTGTAGCAAAGGAATTAATACCATAAAAAAGTGTAAATAAGAGCAATAAAACTTTCATCTTTAAATCCTAATCATTTTTCTTATACTTACGCAATCTTCTCTTGATATATGCGATACGATTAGGACATCAAAGAATACGATATTCGCCTTGGCCTCAACCTGACAATTTCGACAGTCAAAATTTACAAGTTTTAAGGAAAGAAACAGGAACCACAAAAGGCACTGAAAGCACGAAAAAATAAAGAGATCTTTATCCGCTGATTTTTGGGATTTTAAAGATTGTTTTTTCTATCACCTGTACCTCAGAGCCTTTGTGAGAAAACTTCTTTTAATGTTCGACATCCTGTATTGTCAGCTTACTTGCATACCTCGAATAATTACTAATACAAAATCCTTCTAATCCTAAAAATCTGTGGATTATATTTCCTGAATAATTCAATGATACTTGTGTAAGGGAAAGCGCTACTGCCGAATAAAATTCGGCGCTCCCAGGAAGGAATAGGAGTGTTCAGTGTTCAGTATAGAACCGGCAAGATGCCGGGGCTCCCAGATAAGGTCGAGGTAAGTTCCATAAAGGAAAATGCAGGCGAGACGCCCGCGCTCCCGGGGCATTAAAAATATTTGCCATTAATAAGCTCCCAAAACCTTGTCGAAGGAACCTTGAGCAAAGCTCACCTTCATACCTTTCGGCAAAGCCGAACGCTTCCTAAGCTAAAAGTGCATCAATAGGCTTACCACCATCGATGATTTCCATTGGACGATTACCTGCAGCCATCAGTTCTTTGTCGGAATTAATTCCAATCAATTTGTAGATAGTTGAATGTAAATCCGCCAGTGGAACTGGGTCCTTATCAACATCCGAAGAAGTTGCATCTGCATCACCGTAAATTAAGCCTTTCTTTAAGCCTCCTCCAGCAAGTGCCAAAGAGAAAACTCTTGACCAGTGGTCACGCCCATTGACCTTATTGAACTTAGGAGTTCTGCCAAATTCAGAAACGACCCAAACAAGAGTACTCTCGAGCATGCCACGTTGTTCAAGGTCACTTATAAGAGCAGCAAAGGCATTGTCAAAGGCCGGCATTTGATTATCAAAAGCTTGCTTTAGATTACTATGATTATCCCAGTCTCCATATCTCAGACTGACAAAACGGGCTCCAGCTTCGACCAGTCTTCTGGCAAGTAGCATAGGCATACCTGCCTGATCTCCGCTGCCTCTGTAAAACTGTCCTTTACCATAGGCTTTTTTCATCTTTTCTGATTCTCTTGAAAGGTCAAAAGCTTCGCTTACGGCTTTTGAGCTGATCATATCATAAGCCTGTCTGTAATAGGCATCCATGCTGTCCAGTGGAGCAGTATTAGCTTCAAGACTGCGAAATTGTTTATTAATGGCTTCACGCATACGCATGCGACCTTCAAAAGCCTCTACACTTAAACCTCCGGGCAGTGATAAATCCTGAACTTTGAAGTTCCCGGATGATGGACTTCCGCCTGTTGTAAATGGTCCATATTGTGAACTCAGATAACCGGTTTCACCAGTACTTTTTCCTATGGCTATATAACTTGGCAGTTCTGTTCGCGGTTTATATTCGTGATTAACAATGGTTCCGATAGTTGGATGCTTAATGGCCGGAGTTTTAGGGTAGCCGCGCATCATGTGATAAGTCCCTGCACCATGATCAGGAATTTTGCCGACTACGGAGCGGATCACGGTCAATTTATCTGCAATTTTAGCAGTCTTGGCTAAAGTTTCACTGAAAACGATTCCTGGAATTGCTGTTTTAACAACGCCATAAGGGCCGCGGTACTCTAGAGGAGATTCCGGTTTTGGATTCCAGGATTCCTGAGCTGCAACACCACCCGGTAGAACAATCTGGATGACACTTTTAGCGGTTCCTTCAACGCTTTCATAATGCTTTTGGGCTGCTTCAAGTTTAAGCATACTTCCAAGAGAAAGTCCCAGAGCACTCAAAGAGCCGATTTTCATAGCCGAACGGCGAGTATATAAATTTTGTCTATGTCTTTTCATGCTACGCTCCTAGTGATTAAATAAAAATTCTGATGAGTTAAGTATGGCCCAGTAAACGCCTTTGTAGTAATCTTTTAGAGTTCGGCCATCTTTCTTTTCAGGAAGCTCTTTTAACATGACCTCCAACTCTGCTTTAGTCGGTTCTCTGGACAATGATCTTACGTAAATGCTGCGAATAATATTTTCCGGTTTGTCTTCATGTTCTTTCCGTAATTCATCAATGATACGAGTATGATGAAGGCCGGCTTGGATGGTATTGCCGTTCATTAAGTGCAGTGACTGAGCAAGGTTGGCCTCATTAGAGGTTTCACAGGCACAGACACTCTCACGTTTGGCCTGTCCAAAAGTCGAGAAGAAATAATCGTTATATCTTCCTTGAAATAGCTGCACAGCTCTGCTGTAAGCCGTACCTCTCATTTTCGGTGTAAAACCCATGGCCTGATTCAAACAGTCAAAAAGAACATCCGCCCTCGGTCGGCGCAGTGATGCATGAGAAAAGAATTCATTATCACTTCTATTGGACTCATTAGTGGCTGCAGAAAGCTGATAAGTTGTTGAATTACAGATATCGCGAGCCAGATCCCTCAGTTTGTAATTATAATCTACTGCCAGTCGACGCCCCAGCTCTTCAAGTAGTGGCTCATTACTTGCAGGATTACTAATCCGAACATCATCTACTGGTTCAATAATTCCCCGAGAAAAGAAGTGAGCCCAAGTACGGTTGGCGATATTGCGACGGAAGAGACGGTTATCCTTACTGGTCATCCAGTCAGATAAAACCTTACGGGGATCTTTCCCATCTACATCCGGAGCATCTCCACCGAGGAAGCGGTGTGGCATCGGGTCACCGTGCAATTTATGGTTTGCCGGTTTAGCATTTACATCAACGGAAATAAGCATCTCCTTGGACTGCCTGCCTTTTTTCCTTTTTATACCGGTGAAAAATGAGGTCCAGCTATAGTAGTCATCCATAGTCCAACGGTCAAAAGGATGGTTGTGGCACTCAGCGCAGCTTATATCCATTCCCATTGTTACCTGGGCAATATCCTTACCTAGAATCTGTGGTTTTATACTCGAACTCTGAGGCATCATGGTGTAAAAGTTTGAAACCGGATTTCTGACATTTGATCCCGTTCCGGTGAGCATTTTTTGAAAAGTCTCACTTATAGGTTTGTCATTGATAAACTGATCCCGTAACCAGTAGAAATAGATCCAGCCTGTTTTTGGTGCTGTCCCCTGACCAACATTAGTAGATGTTCTGATGCGCAGCCACTCACCCCATTTGGCCGTCCAAAGCTCAGCAAACTCATCTCGGGAAATAAGTTCATCAATCACTCTGGAGCGTTTATACGGGTCTGTAGAGTTAATAAAATAGTCGTACTCTTCAGGAGTCGGCAGCTGACCGATAAGGTCAATAGTTACACGTCTAAGAAAGTCTCCATCATTGGAAAGTTCAGAGGGGTGAATCTGCAGCTTTTTTAATTTTCCGTAGACCAGTTCATCAATGTAATTGGCAGACTTTGGAGGATTCCATTTAATCGGTTTTTCCGGCAGGACTACGACTTCGGCACCCTCAGTAAAACGGCTGAATCTGGCAAAAACATGAGCGCCACCGGAGCGGTTGGCTTTAACTTTACCATTATCATCAATGGAAACAACCGCTTCATTACTTGACATAAAAAGAGACCAGCGAGTAACATCTCGTTTGCTGCCATCAGAGTAAATGGCTACAACTTTTGTTGGCTTAACTCCTCCAGCTTTACTATATTCAATAACTTTGGGACTTACTTCAATTCCGGTTACTGTAGGCGCATCTGCAGGGTCTCTTTTAGCACCTGCTGCAATCCAGTCACGAATGATGGCATAAGCTTCGTCATCTTTTGTAAAGAGTTCCCCTCCGCTATGGGTCACAGAACCGATAGCTTTTTCCAGAAACAAACTTTTCTCCGGTTCAGCCAGATTAATTCGACGGTTAGGATATTCTTCTAAAAGCCTAAACCAATCACCTCCTGGATCATAACCAAAAAGAGACAGCATAAAGCCATCTTTACCTCTGGCAGCGCCATGGCAGTCTCCTGCATTACAGCCATTTTTCATTAAGGCAGGCAGTACATCGCGACTAAACTGAGGAGCACCTTCTTTTCCAGAAGGGTCTTTCCATTTACCATCCGCTCCAAGCCAATCTGGTGGTGTTTTTTTCTTAGGTTCTTCTTTTGATGAATCTTTTTTGACTTCAGCAACACTGACTTGCTGATCATTCTGATCTATATCTTTCTTGTCTTGAAATTTTACAAGGATAAAAGCCACACTCGAAAGAGCTAAAACACTTATAAATGTGAATACTTTATTCATTATTTTCTCTCCGCATCTACGCGCAGTGTACCACTGCCACTTAGCTGTGTAATAATCTGACCGTTTTCCTGAATGGAAATTTCACAGGCAATTTGTTTGTACATTCCGGTTAAGCAGTCCTTAGTGATTCGAATTGGGAAGCGTACCTGCTCATCTCCAGGTTTAATCGTCACCGGCTTTATTAATTCAGCACCAGACGGTAGACGAATAAGTTTAGCTGTGGCAGCACTTGGAAGTGATCTTAAATGTTTCAGTTCAGCGACTATAAAACCCTCTTTCTGGCGTTCAATAGCAGTTCTGGCCAGATTCACCTTCACATATGGTTGAACAATTTTTAAAGAGACCTCATTAGTGGCAACGAAGTTAAAGCCAGTACCGCTACCCAGAGTTATGGCATCGCCCTTATGTGTTAAAGGATCTTCATGAGCCGATAAAACGAAGTCGTAATTTCCTGGTATCGCTCTATCAGTTGCTTTTAACTGCAGAGTCCCTTTAGTTTTTCCTGCCGGAATCAAAAGTGTACCAGAAGACACATAATTGGGTTTCCACGGTGCCCATATCTGAACTGCGCCTTTGAAATCGCCTATTCTTTCAACACTTACTTCCAGATCTAAAACAGCGCTTTGAGCCAATGCCAGTTTCGGTTGTTTAAGATGTATTATAAATGGCGCCGGATCAACAACTGCCAGAGCACAGCGACGGGTCGGCATAAAGCTGTCAATTAAACCACCACGGGCCCATTCTGCTGCTGCATTAAGGACATAACCACCGGTAAACTCTTTATCTTTTTCTATCGGAACAAACTGTATATCGACAAAGCCGGCCCATGGCTTGGCATCTGCAGCCGCTTCGACTTGTACCTGAATTACATTGTCACCAGATTTAACAATTGGTGCTTTAAGCCTAACTCCGGAAGGGAGACCTTTCGCAACTAACTTGTAGTCTCCATTGTAATTATTGCCCGGCACTCTGATTTTCTTCCATGTTCTTTCAATACGGTTACCGCGGGGAACAACTAAAGTGTCTCTTTTTTCTGAGCTCTCACGATAATCTGTAGTGATGCAAAACTGAGTTTGGTTAATTAACGGTGCAATTTCAACTCGGTAAACATAATCCGGACCAAAAAGTCTTTGTTCATCGGCAACACCCAGAACATATTCGCCATCAACATCCGGAACAAAAACAGTGATCGGATCCATGTTGGAAGGATCTGTCCATTTGCCGAAAGCAGACCAGGCACGATCCTGAAAATAGGAGTCCTGTTTGTAAATTTTCACTTTGCTCTTAGATCCCGGCGCACCTTGAATCCAGATCTGTGGATCAATGGCTGTACCAAGAGTTGCAGCATAACAGCGAATGCGATAACGCTCACCTTTTTTAGCTTTGAATTTAAACCAGTCTGTCTTTCCTTCATGCTCAATGATACCATTAAAAGCTATCGGAAGATTCCCTGAATAAGACTGAGCACTTTCTGGAGTGAAGTGTTCTTTTCCATCTTCGAGAACATTTCCAAATGAGGAAACGCGCAGTGAATTAGCAATTACTGAACCTTTCGGCAGATGAGCAAAAGTTGATTCATCGTACTCCCCTTAGTTGTTTGTCATTTTAATAGATTCATTATTTTCAGTTCCTGCGTGGCCGAAGTACTTCAATGATAATTCCTGACCTGCCTGACCTCCCAGCGGATACACAGCAAGAGGTCTTACTCCAGTACCTACATGAAGTGAATAATGGCGAGCCCCAAGCTCACGTTCCACACTTTGGTGAACCTTTATATAGTGTGGACCATCGACTTGAACTATTGTACTGAATACAGGGTCCTCTCCCGTTAGCCATGTATCATCAACGCTAAGGATTTTCTTTTTATCCGGGCCAAAAAGAGTCAGAACGCCGTCATTTCCGCCTCCAAATGGAAAACCAGCAGCCCACTGCTCTACAGTCAGACGCTGACCTTTTTTCATCTCAACTCTGTAGAAGTCGTAGTCACGTACTGAATAAGCAGGGTGGTGACCGTTGACTGTGGTATTTAGAGTAATGGTTTGAGCATTTTCAAAGCTGCCGTTACCCGCTTTGGTAATTTTAACTCCATCTACAGTTGAGCCGACTTTGTATCTATTGTCGTGCCCAGGTAGATCCTCGTCTACACATTTGAACGGTGTAACCCAGACGGTCCTCATCTCAGATAGAGTCTCATTGGTTCGAATACGGAAAAGATGCTTACCGATGGCACAGTCTTCAGAAACTTTTAAAGTCAGAGCAATTGCCTGTCCTGGTTTAACATCTTTTTTCTTAAAGTAATGATGTTCTAATACTCTGTTTACGGCTTCGTACTTAACCATAGTTATTCCGGGACTGTAACAGAGAAACTGCTTCACTTCCTGAAGTCGATTACCCTCTATTATTATTGTGGAAACTGTCCCTCTTTGTATGGAGTATGGAGAAACTTTAGCTACTGTTTGCTTGGGAGCTGCTAAAACTGAAAGAGTACATAAAATAAGAATCGCTAAATATCTCATTCTTCACCTCCGTTAAAGCTTTCCAGTGTTTTTGCTTTGTAAGCATCCGCTGTATAGAGCTTGCCATCAAATGTGGCAACAAGCAGGTTTTTCTTTTCTGGGACAATCCTTACTGCTGTTGGTAGAAAACCTAAATCTGTAAAGTCTTTTAAGCGATTACCGTCGGCCTTCCAAAGACGAACTCTGCGATCTCGCCCCGTAGTAACCAAAGTTCCATCGCGAGACCAGTCTAAAGCAAGTACACCTGTACTGCGTGTATAACGGTCTTTATTGCTACGGCTTTTATGAGCATCTTGCACTTTCGCCGGCCAACCATCTTTCATATCCCAAAGAATCAGTTTTCCGCCATCGCAGCCTGAGGCTAACATTTTACCATCTGCTCTCCAAGCCATTTGAGCAATTCTCAACTTGTGATCACTAAGAGTAAATAAGATTGAACCTTTTGTTGCTTCCCAAACATGAATTCCGCCATTGCGATCTCCAGTCGCTACACGATCATCTACAGGAGAAAAGGAAACTGAAGTTACCCAGTCGGTGTGGCGTTTTATTTTATGAAGAAGCTTTCCGGATTTCACTTCAAAAATTTTGACCATTTTCAAAGGTGTCCCAATAGCTACCAATTTATGGTCAAAACTTATATCAGCGGCCAAGATAACGTCTGTTTCATCTCCGAGTGTAGCTATTCTCTTACCTGACTTTACATCATATAATGCAACAAGTCCTGTATGAGCGCCTCGTCCTCCAGCAGCTAGAAGAATACTTCCGTTGCGACTGAACTTAAGATCAAAAATATCTCCTTCTGGAAAGGCTATGCTACCTAATGCTTTATTAGTTTCAAGATTTATATACTCAATGCCTCCGCTCCTAGCGATTGCGGCAAGTGGAGCCCAAGGGCTTACAGCCATTGCTGTTACCGGGCTTCCTTTGATTAACTTTACAGATCCTAAATTTTTAGGCATTGCTGGTTCTTTAGGTCGACCAGTATTTCCAGCACCAACGTCAAAGCTTATTTTACGAAGCTGAGATTTCCCACCTGCATTTTCTATTAGTCCACCTTGAACCCACTTACGTATGGTGTCCAATTTCGCTTGAGATAACTTTGGTTTTTTGGGTGGCATCGGTTCAACTGTGTCATGATGAATTACCGATAAGTAAAGGGTACTACTATCCGGAACTCCAGCTTTCACAACTTTTCCTCCACTTCCCCCTTCAAGAACTCCAGCCATGGTTGATAGGTCGAGTCCAGCTTTACTCTTGTCAGGATTGTGACAGTTAAGGCAGTGGTCTTTAAAGATGGGGCGGATGTGCTCCTGAAAGCTTATCTCCGCAGCAAAAATGGGGATTGACCAAATGGCAGTCAAAACCGAAAGAGAAATTAATGGTTTTCTAAACATTACAGCGCCTGATCTTTTATAATTTTTTGTATATATGGCGGCTTAGGATCAAACCTTAGCAATTATTATAAAAAAATCTGAAGAATATTTATAGTTCTGACTTTTTGAGCACAATCAAAGCTTTTTTCAAAAGCCTAAAAACTGAGTTCATGACACAAACGCTAAAGGCAAGATTTAGACTAATTTAATTATTTTAAAATTTAGTGTCAAATTTTTTGTCTACATGAGTTCTTCCTTCATGCGAAGTATATAAAGGAAGAATAATGAAATATTTTTTGATCGCCATTTTATTGTTGTGTAACTCTTGGGCCGGAGGGTATAAAGCAACTCCAAAAACAAAATCTGTCTTTATGGATGAGATCACGGTTAAAGGTTCTTACCATCAGGAAAACATCTATGGATTAGAGCTAGATAGTTCTTACAAACTCTCATTCGAAGTCCTTAAAGAAGAAAAGTTAATTCCTGGACAGGCTTATGTTGAGATTTATACTCAGATCATTTCCGTCAAAGACAAGAAGTCAAAAGTCTTAAAGTTTGTCCAAAAGCTTGGAGCTGATATTTCAAATGATGGAAAATGGCACAAAGTTGAATCCAAATTTACCTTCGCCATTCCAGAAGGATACAAAGTCAAGAAAAACTTGCTTGGAGCCAACTGGGTAAGAATAATCGTCTACAATAAAAACAAAGAAGGCGCTGGCTTCAAAATAAGAAACCTTAGTGGTTTACCAAAGTATGTAAACTACAAATATCTTGGTTCTAAAAGTCAAAAGCTGCCACAGATTCTTTTGATTGGCGATTCAACAATGTACCATACATATAGAAGTAAAGTTGCCAGGTTTAAAAACGAAGCAAGTGTTTACTACCTTCCTGTTAATGGCGGGCATACTCGTTTTTCTACATCTAACATTCGTCGTTGGGTCGGCGAGAAACAATGGGACCTAATCTACTTCAACAGTGGTATTCATGACCTCACCAGAAGAAACGAAAAAGGCGCCAAAGGGAATGACTTCCCCAATGCTGTACCAGAAGAGGAATATGCCAATAACTTAAGAGAAATTGCGACTTTCCTTAAATTGACTAAAGCAAAAATTGTATGGCGCTCAATAACACCTTTAGCAGATGACGTCAAAGGAAGAACTCAAAGTGACGAAAAAAGATACAATAAAGCCGCTGCTTCGGTTATGAAGGACTTCTCAATCCCTGTTCACAATGTAACTGAATCTCACCGTAAAGAGCTCACAAAAAATCTTTCAGATGGCGTACACTTTTCTAAAGATGGGAATGCGCTTTTAGCCGAACTTCTTTACCAGTTTATCAAAGAACGTGAACTTCTAAAAAAATAATATCTAAAAAGCCAGAGGAGAGAAATCATGAAAAAATTCACCTTAATTGAATTATTAGTTGTCATTGCAATTATTGGAATTTTAGTCTCTCTCCTTTTACCTTCTTTAGCCAAAGCTCGGGAGGTCGGTAAATCAGCAGTTTGTATATCCAATGTATCGCAATTGAACATTGCTACACATATGTATTTTGATGATAACATGATGAAACTTCCCCAATCCGACGCTGTTTTTGGTTCCCCAAATACTTGGCCTTCTCATATCGACCCCTACTCTGGTGGTGGACCTTTTGAAGGTCCTAATAAATTCAGTAAAGCGGACATGTCAGAGCTTTGGAACTCTTGTCCCAATAGTCTACAAGATGGAAAGGTAATCAACTTTAGAGATTCAACTTACGCTGCTGTATTTCCATCATCTAGCAGGCATCCTCGTAAAAGTATTTCAACTGTTAGCAATCCGAGTAATGCTGTTTTATTCATGGACGGAAATAATGAGTCAAAACTAATGCTTGGTAACTCTTGGGTTCGAGTTGGATCTGGAGTACCAGATGATGAATATGAATCAATTACCGGTTTTTCATGGAATCAAATTCGTCATGATATCAACAGTCGTTTTGTCATCGGCAAATTTGATGGAAGCGCAGGAAAAGAGAGTTGGTTAAATAATCAAAGTTTTGTCAATCGTGGTTGGGTCGAGTGGTTCACTGAGATGCAATAAAATTTCTATACTATGGGCTCCGGCATCCTGAGGCTCTGTGAAAAATAAAAATTTTATGTTTCACAAACCCTTTCAGGGTAAATTTCGTGTGAGGGGAATTAATAACCAGGCATTTCATACCTGGCTAATGAGATCCTTCCAGGATATTAATTTCCTGAAGGGGAAAATTTTGAAGCCCAGTATCCTGCTCGTTTGGAGAGATTCTTATTCGAACTCAGATTGATCTGCTTGATTACCAGTAACTTTTATGAAAGCTTTTGTTAAGCCTTCCACTAAGTTCTTATGCCTTTTGTTAATAAAATGATAGATATTCATTTTCTCTAATGGTAAATCGACAACTTTTACTCCTTCAAGTTCTTTTAAGTATTGGTCCTTTGACTGACTTAGCAGCACAATCACATCTACCCTACCAGCTTTTAAAGCCTTGATTGAAGCCTCTGCTGTATTATAAAGCGTTCCTTTCGAAGACTCTATCATTTTCTCAACGGCAACAGAACCTCTTTTTGTACCGCATTTATACTTTCCTAAGTCTTTAATATTAGAAAGCCTTAAATCAAAATCTGGTCTCACGATAGCCTGTAACTTAATTTGCATGAAAGGAACCGGGATTCGGATTAAATTACTGAGCTGAGGTTCTGCTTGTTTAACTCGACCAAACTCTGCATCAATATTTTCATTATTCTGAGCTTCATACAAACTTCTCTTAGCAGGAAAGCTTGAGAACTTGATCTCATAACCAACTTCTTTGTAGGCTGCCTCTAGTACTTTTTTAACATCCAAATATTTGGTCGCTTCATCAACTATGGCAATGTTGATCAATTTATGAGGAGAAACCGAATCATTCTTTAAAACTTCTTTTACTTCTGATTGCTTTTCACTACAAGCGGATAAGAAGAAAACCGAAAATAAAATTAAAAATTTCATTGCCTTAAATGCCCTTAATATCAATAGAAAAATATTATACCTGGCATCAAAGATTTCAAGAAGTTGATAATTTTAGGATCCCTAAATAAACATCTAATGCTCTATGATATTAATAAGTATTTAAGCAAGAAGTAGACTATTGGAGTTAGCTAAAACAAAAACCAGTTTGAAGATATAGTCATCTACAAACCAGCATCTTGCCTTAACTTAGTTCTCTTTTACTTTTTCATAAATTGCTCAGAAAAGATGATTTCTTTGAGCAGATCCCTGGTTTTGAAATTTTCTTTACCGGCTTTTGCAATGATCTCTTTGATTCTTTCTTCATCTGTGAAGCTGATTCCACGGCCTAAACCGTAACTCATGACAGCTTCGATAAAGCCTGTAATGAACTTTTCTTTATCATCTACTAAAAACTTTTTCATCTCTTTAAAATTAGAGAACTTTCTCTGACCATCCGGCATAGTTCCAGACATATCAATTTTTTGTTTACGGCTTACTACTTTCAAAGCTCCAAACTGGTCAAAATTTTCCATAGCAAAACCGAGAGGGTCTATTTTTCTATGGCAAGAACTGCACTGAGCTTTGGACTGATGCAGCTCAAGAATTTGACGCATGGTTTTACCTTTTGCTTCAAAGTCCGCATCCGGTACATTAGCCGGTGGCTCTGGTGGTGGAGAGTTTAGAATCTTACGCAGTATATAAGCACCACGATCAATTGGTGAAGTTCTATCTGGACGAGAAGTGATTGTTTGAATCCCGGCCTGCCCCATTAATCCACCTCGAACTGAGTCTTTAGGAAGGTTCACTCTTTGAAATCCACTATTCATTTTTGCTGGGTAAGCTAAGTCATAGT
>Ga0075480_10001907_pt1 | contig 13304 bp, 9 predicted proteins | sample DEB08_DNA_7_FD_81590 | JGI IMG/M metagenome (GOLD analysis project Ga0075480, IMG submission 81590) | Aqueous microbial communities from the Delaware River and Bay under freshwater to marine salinity gradient to study organic matter... | ecosystem: Environmental > Aquatic > Marine > Coastal ... | reverse complement strand
TAGTAAGACTTAATACGATTGATTGTAATGTTTCGTTTATTGTCATAGATGTTGTTAATAATGCCACAATGTTTATCCCGTATACTTTTAAAGATTCCATAATTAATATTTGCATGAAGATTTCATAGTTACAGGACTAACTCTTTTTGGCTTACCAGCAGACTGTCCAAGATCTATTTTTTCGTTTTTTTCTGTTTTACGTACACCCATTATCCTATATTACCTTTTTTCTTTCTACATTTAGCAATATAACCCGACGCGTAAGCTGATGGGAATACCCTGTATTTAGCTTTAGCTTTGCGGTAGCAAGCATCTTTTTTACCAAGCGGTGATGTTACTATATTATATTTCATAATTATCTTTTTATTTTTTTTCTTTTTACACCTCTATTTATATTTCTTTTTATATCTCGCGGGTTAAATGGTTTTGATTTTTTAGTTTGTTTTTCAATCATTCCTAAATCCCATTCAGACCACCCTAGCGATAAAGCAATTGCTTGCCATAATTCTGTTTCTGGTTGCATAGCTGTGTATAAATGATCAGCTTTAATTATAAGTCTGTCAGCAGGTATATTTACCCCAGCAGATAAAACTTGCCCGGCGGCTAATAAAGCGGGATTTTCTAAGCTAAAGCCTTCGGTAAATATTTTTTCTCTTGATTGCTTATAAGTAAATGCCCTACCTGCAGATAATAGTTTTCTTAATTTAGAATTAATTGGGGGAGAAACAGATGTTGCGGCAATGGCAGCTTGGGTATAATCTGGCCGTTTACTTTTGGCTTGATTAATAATTTCAAGAATAATATTTTTTACAGTAGCAACACCAGCCCCAGCTACGCCTACCCCTCTTAAAAATGTGTCAAGTGAAGCATTGCCTATTTTATAATATCTATCTTTTTCTTCGGCTTCATCTTCGTCGTCAAATAATAACGCAAATAACGCTTGTTGTAACGCAGAGAATATAACATTCTGTATTACGCCATAATACATTATTTTACTAATATTTGTTTTCCAATCTCCGCGATTATTAATTAAATCTAAGAAAGCTTTTTTCTGCAGGCGAGCGTATTGCATAGGTGTATTAGCAAAAGCTAATATAACGCGCCCTAAACTACTTGCTTGCTCCATCGATATACGGTCAGGTCTTGCAGACTGTTGTGTTTCTTCTGCAATTTCTTGAAAATCAGTGAATGCTTTCTTTTCGGCTTCTGCTTTGCTTAAACCTTCTTTAATATACTTATTAATGCGGTTACGGTAAAAAGTAGCACCCCCTGCTGCAATTGCAAATGAATCAGCAATTTGTGTTGGTGTAAACCCAAGTTGCAATAAAGCTCTTAATATTGCACGAGGAGATTTTTCATTTCCTTTAGTTGCTTTTGCAATTTCATCTGCATTAACATCAATTTGTAAACCAGTTCGTCTTTGTTTTAAAAAGTCTGAATTAAATAAGTCAACAAAGTCTTGTCTATATTGCCCAAAGTTTGCTAAAGCAGCAGCAGCATTTAGTGGGTTATTATCACTAAAGTTAATAAAGTTTACCGTTGATAATGTTTGTAGCACAGCAGAGCGCGCGTTAAAGAACATGATTGTACCAACAGAATTATTAACCCAATCCATCCAAGCTCTAGTCTGTTTATTTGTGCCCCTACTTCTATTAGTGCCTTTCTCCATGCGGAAGAGCATATCTTCTAGTGCTTCAACATAGCGATCACCATATAAGGCGCGTAACTTTGTTTTATTCTTTTCAGAAAATATTTGATCAACATTTTCTTTCCATTCAGTTAAAAACTCAGCACGCTTAGCACCATTAATATACCCTACAAGGTCGCTAGTAATATCACCGTCAATCCAATTATTAGATGGGTCAGGATAACCCTCTGGATTTAAAGACATTAAAGTATCTGCAAATTCTTTAAACTTTTGATTGCTACGGACTGCTTTGATTGCTTTGTTAACTTCGCCCTTTTTAATATTAGGGATTTCTATTCCTTGTTTTTGCCATATATACATACGGAGCGACTCTTCATTTGTAAAGCCAGATTCATTTTTCTTTTTTAAGCCCCCTGGAACATCTTTAGTAGCACGCTTTTTAAGAACAGCCCATTCGCGCATTGCCCTTTGTTTTTCAGTTTCATATGCTTGAATACCGCGTGAAAATGGTCGAATAAGGTTTTCATTATACCATTCCATTTGTTGATCGCCAATCTTACCCTTTGCTAAAGTAGTGTATAGCAAACCTACAAAATCTTCCGCAGAATATGGAATAAATAAATTTCCTTTGCCCTTGCCTCTTGCTAGCATTTTAGCAGTTGACGATGAATAGTTTTCTGTCCATTTTACACCTGTTGACTGCTCTAATATTTTATTAAAATCTTTATTTAATGATTTTGAATATTGCAAAGTACCGTCAAATTCATAATTAGTTTCTTTTAAAGCCCTATCATAGCTTAAACTTCCATCTTCCGGAAGAGTGCTTTTATAATCTTGATCTACAATATTAGCAAAATCTTTTGGTACAACATTAATTTGTGCGGTATCTAATAATTTGTTTAAAGCTTCTTTTTTTTCTTTTGACGGGTTTTCTAAATAATCTGCAATTTGTTCGTATAAATATTGAACAGGCGGGCGATGCTCAAATACCGTATCTCCTTTGTATTTTTGAACAATAACTCCAATTTGGCCAGAAGACCTTAATAATCCCCTTTGATCTTTTTGTGTTAATTTAATTAATGAAAGAGCAAGGCCTGGGTTTTGTTCACCTAAAATAAAAATAATTTCTTTTAATTTATTTCTATTTTCATTAAACACAATATTAACTTCTTCTCTTGAAAGTTTTCCAATTATTAAATTTTTGTGAAAAGTTTGCGTAGATGTATTATAAATTGAAGATCCTAATGCGTTACCGTCTTTATCTCTTATATAAGATTTAGTTGACCATTCCCCCTTTTCATTTTGTGTTTTTATTTGCTCTAATTGTATTAAAGCACCACTCCCAAATTTACCAAAAAGCTTAGGCCCCCCAATTTTTTCTAATCTTCTGAATAATCTAGTATTTGTATTATAATCTAAATTTTTTAATTGGCTAGATGATGTTCTTAATGGCCTTGAAATAATATTTATTAAATATTTTGTTATATCAGCTTGTTCTTTTAATGTTTTATTTTTTAAAGCTTTTTCATAACCAGGAACAATATACTCTTCTAATATTCGCGGAAATCTTTTAGCCCAAGCCTCGTCTAATAATACTTCAAGAATTTCAGGATTTAATTTTCCCGCTACTTCGATAAATCCTTCAAACAACATTGAACTAAGTTCTTGACCGCTTTTTCCTGAATCATTTAATACCTTTTTTGAAAATTTAAAATCCTCATTTCTATCTATTTGTTTAGCAATTTGCGCTAAAAAATTATCAGGTAAAATATCACCGGCAAGTTCTGCAATTTGCTCATATTTATAAGAAATATCAGGGGCATTAATTACTTCCATTGTGGCATCAAAAGCAATTTCTTCCGCTATAGCCTCAACAATTGCTGTTTTTCTTGTGCCTTGTGTTGATCTCCCAACATCTGAACCTAAAAAGTATTTTACAAATTCCGCTATAGTAAGTTTTTTCTTTGTAAATATTTTTTTACCTTCGGCAGTACGCTCTCTTTTTTGTTTGCCATTTTCATCAAGCACTGGCTCAGCAAATTCTTTAAATCTTCTAAGTATTAATGACAAAGGCATTTTATCATATATAGCCTTAAAATTATCACGTAAAAAAGATTCATAAGCATCTTGTTTGCCCACAAATTTAGCCATAGGTTTTTTAAGCTCGGTTCTAAATCTTTTTTGTAATTCTAACCTAAACTTAGGGTCTTGAGGATTTGGCAGGCGTGTTCCAAAAGTTTTTATTACAGCTTCTTTGACTGTTGTTATAAGCTCTTGTGGTAAACCAATTTCTTTTCTTAAGCTTTTTATTTCATCGGCTACAATAGCTTCTTCGGTGGCTTCTGTTTGCTCCTCTGTAGCTATATCTGTAACACCCTTAGCCTCAGTAACATCTAATTTAAACTCCGTGTCTAATATGCGATTAGCCGCTTCAATGGACCTGTTTTTTAATTGTCCTTGTATATATGTATTTAACGTAGTGCCCTTAGCGGGGTTGTATGTATTTATAAGATCTAATAAACCACGTTTACCAATTTCAATCTCGCTTTGAAGTAATTCAAAATCAAAACCAGGAACATTTCTATAATTATTTGTTAATTTTGCAGTTAGGGGTTTGTACGCTTGTATAATATCAAATGCCCCATCTTTACCTTTTTCATTATATATTTCTTGAATTTTATTAGCTTGAGGTGTTTTTGAATAAGCGTTAATATCAGAGTCAGCTTTTATATTTAAATTAAGAATATCTTTTGATAATTCACCTTTTTTAACAGAAGTATTATATTCTTTTAAGAAATTATATACATCTCTACCAGTATCAAATTTAATTTTACTAAAACCTAGTTTTCTTAATATAGGTCTTATAAGGTCGCCAAGTTTTGTAAATATATTTTCGTTATATTTAATTTGGTTTTTTATTATTGCGTCGGAAAATAATGTAAAATATTCATCAGGATTTGCTGCAATATATTCATCGCTATAAAGCCTTGTTCCATCTTCATTTTTAGCAAATAGTCTTTCTTCAATTTTAGCTAATTGTTCTTTACCAATTATTTTTTTAAATTGATTTACTATTTTATTAGCGTCTTTACCTTTTAGCGCTTCATTTAAAATACCATGTAAAACCTCGTGACTACCAACTGTTACTATTTCAATAGAGGCGGCAACGTCTTTATTTATTATTATTTTTCCATTTTTAATAAAACCATCAGACTCTGAAGCTTCTTTTCCATATTTTTTAAATATTTCATTTTGTGATAATACCTCGGTATTTAAACCTAAAGCCTTCCCGGCTTTTTCAGCAAATGAAACAGATTTTTTTAATGATTTTTCAGTATTAACTTCAGCTATTTCATTTAATCTTGTAGTTATTTCTTGAACTCTATTAGAGTACGGCTTAGTTAAAGCAGCTTCATTAACTTGGTTTATTTTATTTTCTAAATTTTTTTTCTCTAATAATAAATCTATTATTTCATTTTTATTAGATTCATTATATTCTAAAACATTTAGCTTTTCATTAGCTCCAACTATAATTCCAAATTTTTCTTTAATAATATCACCTTGTTCTTCTGTTAAAGTTTTATTTTTAATTTTATTATTTATTTCTTCAACAAGAATATTGTCTGCATTTTTAATTTTAGTTAAATTAATAGCAGTATCAGAAGTTTTTTCTTCATTTAAAAATAAATCTGAAATATTTTTATATTCAGTATTAGCAAGCTCTTTATTTATTTTTATTTTAGCTATGCCTTTGCCAATATTTTTAGATTGCCCTAAAATACTGACCGGCGCTGATCCAAGCCCAGCAAAAGCTTCAAAGCCTATTTCAGCCACATCCATTTCTTGCCCCGCCACAAATCTACCGGCAATCTCACCAGTTGCTCCGCCGGCTATTTCAATTGCTCCAGTTGCGGCTACAGACGTAGGCACCGAAGCTTTAAACCCAGCTTTTGCAATCTTACCACCTACACCACGTGCGATTCCCATTGTTGCTAATTCAACCGCTCCAATAGTTAATCCCCTACCAAGTGCTTTATTTTTTAAATCTGCTAATTTTTCTTCATTTTGCAAAAATCCCCGCACATTTTCTACGGTTAAATCTTCCCCTAGCTCTTCGCTTAATAATTCTGAAAATGTTAATCCGGTTTCTAATGCGGCCATAGCACCACCCATAGCACCTGCGATACCGCCTGGAACCGCTAATAGCCCACCTGATGCAGCCCCAGCGGTAATAGCTCCGGTCGCTAAACCTACTGTAGTAGCTGTAGCTACTTCATCTGATTGCAATGAAGCAATTTGCATTGCAATTGAGCTTACTAATTCTTGTGTTAATACGCTAGGATTATTAGCAGCGCCTTTAACAAAACCCCACCAGCCACCACCTTCTTCTTCATATATTTTATTAAAATCACGCATTTCATCTGATTGCATGATATTTTGATTTACATCTTTATTTGCTTTTATAAAATTTAAAATAGTTTCATCAGATGCTTCTGTACCTTCTTTATATAAATTTATACTAGGATCAATTAAACTAGCCTGCTCTAAGCCTTTGTTTGCAGCTCTATAAATATCTCCAAAAAAATCAGTTAAAGCATTTTTACCAAAAGTTCTTTCAATTGCGGTGTTTTTTTCTTGTGAATCCAAAAAAGACGTTTCCAAGAACGACCCCATATTGGGTGCTTGCTCCTTTGGAACAATCGCACCCTGATTTGTTCCTGACATCTTTGCCGAAATATCTATTATTTTGTTTTTGTTTTTATCTAAAAGCTCTTGTAATGTTAAGCCATTAGATATAGCGAACTTTTCAAGCTCTTCTTTTGAAAAAACTTCATCTTCAAATTCAAACATGAATTATATATTTAAATTATTTAATTTATTTACTTTATTTTTGTACGTGGCTAATAAAGCAGTTGCATCGCCCCCGGCTTTGCCGTATTCATAAGCAGCTAATTCTTTTTCCGTAATTTCACCCACGGGCTTTTGTATAAAATTACGAATAGCTATTTTTTCTTTTGAACTAATTTTATTTAATTTATCTCTTGAAACTCTTGTGTCAGGCACCTCGTTGAAATTTTTTTCTAATTGTTCTAAAGACTGCGATTGTTCAGTTTGTTTAAAAAATTCTTCTTGCTTTTCTTTATTGCGTTCCTCTCTTCCAAATAAATCAAATTTTACTTTTGCTACATTTCGTTCTGAAAAATCTGGAACGCCATTTTCATCAAAATAATTTTTTTGTATTTCAGTAATAATTTTTTTATCTCTTCCAGTTCTATTATAGCCAAATGCTTCAACTAATGTCCTATTTTCTGTTGAAAGTTTTTCAAACTCTTCATCCGGAAAATCATCCGGCCCAAATAAAGAAGGTCCTTTTACTCCAGCGTCAACTATTTCATTGGTCGGAGTTTCGGTGGAAGCGGTTGTCTTTTGATCTTGCGCTTTATACATATTAAATAAATCATATCTTTCACCTACTGTATAACCATAAAGATCTAATATATTTTTAAATAATGTTTCGCCTCCCTCTTCATTTATATTAAAAGGAATTGATTTACCATTAACTTCTACCCCAAACATATGCGGAGCAATAAGATTGCCATTTTCATCTTGTTCTTTATTTTGATAAACTTGCAAACCTGGGACTTGGTTGTTAATTAGCATGTTAATTTTGTCCTCTGTTAATAAGCCTTTGCCAAGCATTTCTTTTAATGGGTTTAAAACTTGAGCTAAATTTTGTTTTTCTTGATTAGCTTTCATAATATCATATTCCCATTTAGTCATTGATCCTCTGCCTTTAGCTGCTTGTGCTTGCTTAATTTTTTCTTGTTCAGCCTCCCAAGTCTTTTTATATTCATTGCCTTTAGAAATTGCAACTTGCTTATATTGTTCTTTTACAATATTTTTTAATTCATCAACACTTTGAATACTATTTATAAATGTAAGATACTCGTCTTTATCAATTTCACCGTCTTGATTAGCGTCAAATTGCTTCATTATGTCAGGCTGCAAAGCTGGAATTAGCGCGGCATCTTGCCCTCTTTTTCCACCAATTCCAAAAACATCAACAGCTAAAGACCTAGCTTCATGCTTATTTAGCTCTATAGAGTCTAATTTTGCGTCTAATAAATCATTAAACTGGGGATCTCCTGGAAATTTGCCCTTAGATGCCAATTGATTTAAAAAAGAAACAATGTCTTTTTGTATTTCATTATCTTTTATATATTCTTTGCGTCGTGGCCTTTCAATATCACCAAGTTTTTTTGTAATAATTTCTCCTTCATCAGTAGTATATTGGATAGCTGGCTGGTCGTCCATCATAGTAGGCACTATACTGGGGTCCATGTTTAATATTTTAAAATGGAGTTCTCGCTCATCTTCTGTATAAGAATCGGATCTTTCAAGGCCGGCATCAGCGTCTGCTTTTTCTTCAGCCGCATATGTTTTTATCCAATTAACAGCCTCTTGCATTTTGCCTATTTTAGTGCTTAATTTTCTTTGAGCATCAATGAATTCAATAGGCTTCATATTACGTCTATTTTGAGCAAGCGCATATGATTCGTCTTTTAAAAGCATAGCCTGCTCGGTATAATAACCTTGCCAAGCCTCAGGAATCCCATCTGTCATTAAAGCAGGAAGTTGATTATACGCTTGGGCATCTAAAGCTTCTTCCCTTTTATCATTAAGCTCTCTTTTTTCTTCTTCTCTTTGACGAATTGCGGCAATTTGTTCAAGTCTTCTTATTCCAGGCTCTACAGCAGCTCGAATATCTGTGAATTTTGGGGCGGCCATTGCTGCTCCTCTTATTAATGCTAAATTTGCCATAATTTTATTAATCTTTTTTCTCAAATAAGCCAGCACCAACAGCTGCACCAGCTAATTCGCCAACTCCACCAACTAAACTTTGAGTAGCTTGTCGTCTAGCTTCATCAGCGGCGGCTTTTCTTTGTTGGGCCATTCCAAATAATGTTTCTGTTCTTTCAAACTCTTGAGCCTGTTTTTCTGCCGCACCCTGTGCCTCTAGGGTTTGTAATCTTCCAGCTTCTTGTGCTTTTGCCATTTGCAATTGTTGTTCTTGCATTCCAATTGATGCACCGGCTCTTTGTATATTAGTTGATTGTTGTTGAGCCATGGCTTGAGCCAAAGCAGCAATTCCAGAACCGCCAGCGGCTTGTTGTAGCCCAGACATAGTAGAAGCTAAAGCTTGTTGCTGCTGTTGAGCTTCAAACTGAGCCTGCTGTTGATTTACAGTAGCGTCTTCATATGCATTTTGCATATTTGCATATGGGTTTTGAAATTGAAAGCTTTCATAAGCTTGCTGTCGCTGAGCTAATTCTTTTTTAGCCGCTCTTTGCTCTTTTCTTCTAGCTCGCCCACCAACAATGCCGCCTAATATACCAGCAACCCCACCAGCTATTCCGCCGGCTACTTGCTTTTGCATTTCAGGGCTCATGTTACTAAAATCTCCCATATTTTGTGATGAATTAAATGTTCCATAAAGGTTTTTTAAGTTTTTGGCACCTTGCGTTTCATAACCAATATAGTTTTCTTCTTCGTCCATGCCTTTTATTAATTACTACTTAAAAATATTTCTGAATTTACAGCAAAGAGTTCTTTCTTTTCTGTACTACCTATTTCCATTTCAATTTCTGCGTAATATCCAGCTAACCCTGAAGAGTTTATTGCGCTTTCTTTACCAAAAAATATATAATCGTTTACTTCTGGTCTTCTGCGCCAAGCTTCAATATTGCAAGTAACAGTTTTACCAGATATATCAATACAAGGACCAATACGTCTTTTTACACCGTCCTTATCTAAAAAATAAACAATATCGCCTACATTTTTTTGCAGCGATACATTTATGTCTTTAGGAAATGTTAAAGTTATACTATCCATGTTATTATTATTACAATGTTTATTAAGTTGTTAAACGTTATTTTATGCTAAAAAAGATTAGCATATTTAGATATATTTCCCCAATATTCATGATTTATTTCTAAGTCATCACTTTTATATATTGAAAAATGAGAAGTAAAATGCGCCCCGTGATTAATATGGATACTTTCGTGACTTGATTCCCAAATTATTCTTTCATGATGTTTTGGTTCTATTAAACCATCATTTGTTACTAGCGCATTTACTAATATATCTTCGCAATGTTTTATAGCTTCGTCAAACCGCATGGTCATTTGATGGAATGGTTCATCTTGCTGTTTTCTTTTTTGAAACCCGTTTAAAATCATACCACCATAATTCATATTAACTAATATTTGCCCTCTTTTAAATGAAGGATAATCAAAATATCCTCTTGCATATAATACGTCATGTTCTAAAAAACTAACATATTTATATGCATTTTCTTCGCGAGCAGTATATAAACATTGAAGTATTTGCAATATTTGGTTTAAATGCGAAGTTGTTTTTGTCCAAGCTATAACCTCTTTAAATGGATTACCCTGTATTGGATTCCAAACACAAGTAATTATATCAGCTATACCGTTAGCGGCACTATCAATAGATTCTAAAGATTTTTTTATTGCTGGATATATTTTAGCATTATTATTATTTGAATAAAATATACCTAATTTTTCTTTCATGATAATGCTGATTGGATTAGTTTATAATAATTATATGAGCAATTATTATTTTCTATATTTAGATTTAAGTCTGGCAATGAATTTATATAACTACCTTTAAAAAATAAATTTTTCATTTCAGCCGTAACACCAGCATTATGATAAATAAAATGATTATGCCAATTTTTCTTGGGCGTTATTGACCATAAAAAATCTAATTCTTTAATAACTTTTGTTTGTTTATTACGCTTCCATAAATTCCACAAAACCCCCCACATATCTGCACACCATATTTGTATTTCATGAAAGTTAGGGTCATTTTGCTTTTTAGCAGCATTTAATTCTGATATTTCTTTAAAAAGTCTGTTGCAATCATTTTCAACATCATACCAAAAATATTTATCAATACCTTTCATTATATATTGCGCACCACCAGAATCTTCTTGGTTTTGTATTAATATATCTTCGTCAATACCCACTATCCCACACATTTTATCAACAAATTCTTTTCCTTTTGATAAAATATATTCATAGCCAATATATGAAACCGTATCAGATAAATATGAAATTTCATCTTCGTAAACATAACAGGGTAAATCTAAAGGCTTTGTAAAAGCTATATCGCAGTCATGATAAAAAATTACTTCATTTTGCAATTCTGGAAAAGAAGTAAAATGCTGTTTTAAAATATTAGGTCTAATACTGGATATATAATTTTTATCAACTCTAGTATCATCATAAAATGCAAAAACAACATTTGGGTATTTTTCTTTTAATTTATCAAAATAAGGATCAATAACGTTTTGTATAGCGCAAACAATATGTACATCAGACATATTAACACCTGTTGACACAAAGCTATACAACATAACATCAATCTGCCACCCAAAGTATTGAGTGGCGGGTTGTGCACAAATATATTTCATTTAATTTAATTTTAACAAATTCCTTCGTCAATAACAACACCTGATGAATTAAGCTCAATCCACAACGCTCCAGCTTTATAGAATCCAGCGCCTGTTGTTGATGAACCATTAGATGTATCATATACCGTATCTCCAGTTGTTGGATAGGTGCCTGATCCATTATGGTATTTAGTACCACCTGTTGGGGCACTACACGCTGCTGCACTTGATGTTTCTGCAGTTGAATTAGTTGAGAAGCTAGTTAATGGGGCAGCGGTTGTAGTCGTGGTAGTTGTAGTAGTCGTTGTTGTTGTTGTCGTAGTTGTGGTCGTTGTTGTGGTTGTAGTCGTTGGAGACGTTCCTGTAGCAGTAGCTGTACAAGCTAATGTGGCCCCGGCATTTGAATATCCAGCGGGTACTTGTATTGAAACATCATAAGTTGTTAACCCAGCTGCATATGTGTCATCTGTTGTGCCTTGCTGATAAACGCTAAGAACTGTTCCATTGGTAATAGTATAGTCAGAAGCTGTAATAGTGTCCCCGGTTGTGCCGTCAGATAAATTAAATCCAGTACCAGCACAAGTTAGTGTTGGGGGTGTAGCAGACCAGGTTACATCGTGCGTATCGGAATATGTCCCGTCAATAGTAACACCATAAGTTACTGTTCCAGTGCTAGACTCTGTAAATGTAATTGATTTAGATGTTAATCCAGCTGCACTACCACCCGTCCAAGCCCAAGTAGATCCTGTAAAGTTATTATCTTCACCGACTAAGGTTATATTAGTGCCTGTTACACCGGTAGTTGGCCCTGTTATTGTAGCAGATAATACTGGTGGTGTGGTAGTAGTAGTTGTGGTTGTTGTTGTAGCAACATATCCACAAGCTACAGAATTGGCTTCAATTAATTGGTTGTAGGTACCACATTGGCCATCAGTATATGTGCCGTATTGGTCTACACCATCACAATATGTTGTAACTAAAACATCTGCTTCTTCACAACATTCAGAAGTATCTCCTTTCCATTTTATATCTTCGCCCTGGAATAATTTAAATGCTTTTGGCTGTGTTTGTAGTTGCATAATACAATCCTCAGCTGCACTTAATGTTACAGTATATTGTTCTGTACCAGATGTAATTCTTGGTATATTTAAATATATTTCAGCAGTTCCCGAATTGCCAATAGTTATTGTATCAGTTTGTATTGTATTTACAGAAGAATCAGTTATAATATAAGTAAATGTGGCCCCAGATACACCATAAACTTTAAATAGTCTATTCTCGCCCCGATCCTCAATTATACTTTTATTTATAAAATATCCAGAAATATAAGGACAAGCAAGAGTTGTAGTGGTAGTTGTAGTGGTAGGCGGTTGGGTTGTTGGTGCTGCAGTAGTAGTTGTTAAAATAACCTTTTCAGCGCATCCTTTTATTAATACTTCAATGCTTGTTCTTTCTGTTGGCCAATTGAATTGTTTCAAATACGCACGAGCTCTCAAATGATTACCGTTTTGCATAAATGTAACATAATCAATATATTCATTTTGTTCATAGCCAAAATTACTGATGGGCATATAATAACCAGTATCAGGAATCATTTCTAAATCTATGTATTCATAGTTATTAGTAGACAATGATCCTGGTATTGCTGATTTTGATACTACCTTTGTGGTGTAATTACAGATATTTGCATTAAAGTTTAATATAGCCATGTTTTACCCATTATATATAAATGTACCATTAACAGTGTTTGCACCCGCTGGTCCACCAACAGTAACATTAGTTATTTCAAGAATAGCATCTGTGGATGTTGTATACCATTTTACTTTTGATAGTACACCTCTTGTTATTGTTCCAGCTGAGGCATATGGCGATGAATTATAATATAGTGTAACTAATTGTTTATTCAAACTATACTCCGTATTAGAAGATGGTGCGCCTTGACCTGTCAAGAATTTTGCTAATGCATAAGCTTGATAAGCATTATAAGATCCGGCCCAAACAGCTCTAAATGTATTTGTGCTTGATTCAAGTGCGCTATGAGAACCATAAGTATCTCCAGATGGTTTTGCTAATGTTGTAGTTGTAGTAGTTTGTGGTGTACCACATCTTGGGGCAGCATATATATTATCTAATACTCTACCACCACCAGACCATTCTGCAATAATATCATAAGTAGTA
>Ga0075480_10001901_pt1 | contig 13321 bp, 10 predicted proteins | sample DEB08_DNA_7_FD_81590 | JGI IMG/M metagenome (GOLD analysis project Ga0075480, IMG submission 81590) | Aqueous microbial communities from the Delaware River and Bay under freshwater to marine salinity gradient to study organic matter... | ecosystem: Environmental > Aquatic > Marine > Coastal ... | reverse complement strand
TGTCAATTTGGAGCATATTTGCATCGACAAATCTTGGGTTAATCCAAGTAGGAGTTTCCTGTTCTTGTCTACTTGTATAACTTAGGTATGAGTCCGGAGAAAGAACTTTTACTTTCCAGTTCAATACATCATTGAAATTAGTTCTAAAGTCTAAATTATTGAGATTTATTTTCTTAGTATCCTTACCCGTAACATTATTGATACGCTTTTGCTTATCAATTGAGTCTGGGTACCATTGATTCATAATACCGCCCTTAAATTCAACACTTACATCTACTTCTCTTTCTTTATCGGAATAGAAATAGATGACAGGCGTTTCCATTTTGATGTTAACTCCATGCATTGTTTCGGGTGGAAAACCGGTGCCTCGAAATTTCATCGATAACATCGGATCTAAATTATATATGTTGTTTGTACCATTCGGCTGTTTTAGTTCATGTACAAAAGCTGGTAATCTCTCTTCTTCGAGATAAAGACCATCGAGTAAAACTCCGTCACTGCCACTTACACTAGTAAAAGTCCCCCATTCATGGACAGTGTAGTTATCATCTGTTTTAGGTGCTGAGCTGGTCATAGCAAGAGTAACTATGCTAAATACCAGAAGAAGTAATCCAAACGCTATTTTTTTCACAAGCCTCTCCTTTGTTTTGATGCTTCAAAGGAGATATTCAACGAAAAATGAGATTGGTTACAGGCTCTGGATTATTTTTTTAGTACTTCCATTAGAAAGCGTAGTTCGTCATCAATTTGAGAGCTATCATCAAGAGTTGATTGGATTCGTAGGCGAAGGATTTTGCCGAACTCTTTCTTTAATCGGTGAATGGCTACCTTAAATGAATTCTCAGAACAGCTCAATTGATCCGCAGCGTCTTTGTATGTTGCCTTTGTAGAACTTTCCAAAAATGGCCTCATTACAGAAAAGCGTTTCTCTTCACCTTTCGATTTAAAGCGCTCCTCCAACTCATTCATTACTTGTTCCAAAATAGTTAGTGCCCACGATTTATTAAAGAGTTCATCGGGTGAAAGAGATTGAGTTGCAACCCATTCTTCAACTTCTAAAAAGTCTATTTTGGCGTACTCTCCGCCTCTTTTACTCGCCATAGTTTTACTATGTTCATTAATCATGAAACGCTTAAATAAAATTAGGATGAAATTGCGAAAGCGCCCCTTTCCTTTCTGTATCTCTTGAAGCTTTTCTTTCTCAAAAAATGATGCAAAAAAGCTTTGAGTAAGGTCTTGTGATTCTTCCGCAGATTTACCAAATTTTCGGGCATATGAGTACAATGGATGCCAATATTGACGACAAAATTCATTAAGAGATTCATCATTACCTTCACCAGCTGAAACAATTTCAGTCCAACAAGTAGAATTGAATGCTGCTCCAGCATTAAGAATCTTTTTCTGAAAATTGGTGTCTGACATATAAGGCCCTGTAACCTTTTAAAAAATTTCTTGAATATACCCCGTAAGTGATATTTTAGGATTAAGGCCGAATTTGGGAAAGTTCAAACTATGAATGACATTTCAGCAATACCATTATTGAATCTTGGCTTTGAAGAAGCTCAGGAATCCGAACGTTATCAGATCATGGATCTCATCTGTGAAGGTGGCATGGGGAGAATATATAAAGCCTATGACTCTAAAACTGACCGCTTTGTCGCTTATAAATCCGTTAAAGAAAATTCATCATACCAATTTGAGTTACGCTTTCGATATGAAGCTGAAGTAACTGCTCGCTTAGAACATCCAAATATCATGCCGGTTTACGACATTGGGCAAGATTCAAAGGGAAAACCATTTTATACAATGAAACTTTTGAAGGGAAAAACTCTTCAGGAATTTCTCGAGGAAAAACCGAATAGAAAAGACTTAATCGATCATTTAATTAAAGTCTGCGATGCTATCGCTTTTTCACATAGAAGCAACATCATTCACCGCGACCTTAAGCCCGAAAATATAATTATCGGTGACTACGGTGAGGTTCTTGTATTGGATTGGGGCATTGCCAAAGTACTAGATTCAAAAGAGATGTTTGAAGAAAATGAAGAGCTCTTAAAACTGTCTTCAGATTTAACCCAGTGCGGAACTATTATGGGCACTCCAACTTATATGGCTCCTGAGCAAGCAAAAGATGCTGAACGTGCTGATAAGAAATCAGACATTTACTCCCTTGGGGCAATGTTTTTTAAAATGCTTTCAGGGAAAGACCCTTTTGCCGGCAATAGCTCACAGGAAATTATTAACAATGTAAAGGCCGGTAAACTCCAAACATTTGAAGAAAGTGTTCCTGCATCGGCTTTAGCAGTTTGCAAGAAAGCCATGAATTTAAACCCTGAAGAACGTTATCAGTCTGTAGAAGAAATGAGTTCAGAACTAAAGAAGCTCCAAGGTGGTTTCACAGTTAGTGCAGAAAATGCCAGCTTGACCAAAGTTTTCTATTCAGTTCTTAGACGACATAAAACTATCTCGGCTCTCTCAATACTATTCATTTTCATCTTAGCTGGAGTTATTGCTTATAACGTTTCACGCATAAATGAAGAAAAAGAAATTGCTCAGTTCAATTACCAAAAAGCCCAAGATGCATTGAATGACCTCAAAAAAGTATCACCTGTCTATCTCGACAGAGCTAAACACAGTATTGCTATAGGAAAGTTTGACGATGCTTTTGTCGATATTCAAACTTACTTAACACTTAATAATGGCAGTAAAGAAGCTTACTTTTTACTTGGAAGAATAAATCAGGGCCAAATGAAGTATGAGGAAGCTACTAAGGCGTTCCAAAAAGCTGATGGTTGGGGTGAAGACCATACCATTCTTCATTGCCCTACTTCGATGGAAATATCAAAAAATGCCTGGTCTGTTTGTGCTCCAGATGGACGAATCGCTCCCGATGACAAACTCAATGTCTATATGGCTCTAGTTAATAATATGCAATTACCAGAAGCATCTGTTCTCCTAGATGACATCATTAAAGATCGTAAATACTCCATGCAGGTTTTTGATGCATTATTTAGAAACTCTGGTTTGAACGGGAAGCTCCAGTTTACTAAGAGCGGCTCTTTGCAAATGTACTTAAATAAGCAGAATGATGACATAACAGTATTAAGGCATTTCAAGAAAGGCTTTTTCACCAAACTAAGCATTACAGATGCACCAATTACCGATCTCGAATCTTTAGCTGAGCTCAAAATCCGTGAACTCAACTTAAGTGGCACTCGAGTTGGTAGATTGAGTCAGTTGAAAAATCCTGAACTGGAAACCTTAATCTTAGCTGAATCTCGCTTTCAGAACCTTAGTGACCTAAAAGGGCGAACTCTTAAAAAGCTGGATATTTCACAATGCCCTATTCAAGATTTATCTCCTCTCCTTTATATAAAGGCCGATGAACTAAATCTCGCTGGTTGCCCTGCAACCCTGAATAACATTTCGATTAGACTTTTTGCTAAGTTTAAAAAAGTAACTCTTCCCTCAAAATGGAAGGATCTCTTTTCTAAAGAGAAAATGAATACTGAAATTACTTGGTCTGACCTCCCAGCTCCAATTATTAGATAAAGTCTCAATTAAGCTTTACCATCTTATTACCTCAATTTTTAATGACAAGAATTGCTTTATTAATGCACTTCAGCTTTCTTAACTCGTAGAATCTGAATCGCATTTTGAGCTTAAAATGCCAAGATTTAAGCTTAGATCACCCGCCCTCAAGTTCCCTTAAGAACTCTAAAAGAACAACTTACATCGACTTCTGAACCTAGATTATTTTAATTGAGATTTTATTTCAATTAGATTAGACTTTCCTAAAACCCTCACTATTTTTGATATCAGTTAATTTAAATTAAATCTCAATTAAAGTTGGATTAAGAGATGAAAACAAGAAAGTTATTTAAAATGTTTTTGGTTGGGGCGGCCTTATTAGGTTTTAATGCCTTTGCTGATGACGCCAAAAATGACTCTAAAAGCAACACTACTACTGAACAAAAAGAAAGAGTTCTTGTTCTTGGTAAAATCATTCCTGAAAATGGAAATGTATTGACAGGTAGTAGTGCTCGTTTAGAAAATGAAGATATCAGAAAGCACAGCTATGCAGATATCAACCGTATCTTAAGAAAAATTCCAGGCATTAACATTCGTGAAGAAGACGGCTATGGAATTTTCAATAACATCTCTATGAGAGGTGTAGATTCTCATCGTTCTCTTAAGATTACTATGATGGAAGATGGAATTTTGTCTGCCCCGGCGCCTTATTCTGCTCCTGATGCTTATTACTCTCCGAATGCTGCTCGTATGAACGGCGTTGAAGTAATCAAAGGTTCAAGTTCACTTAGATTTGGCCCTCATTCTGTTGGTGGTGTAATCAATTATCTATCAACACCTATTCCATACGAAGAAACTTTCTACTACAAGCAACTCTTCGGAAATTACGGTGAAGTACGTTCTCACGCTTACTACGGTAACTCATTTGAGTTAGATGCAGGTACATTAAGTTTCTTACTTGAGTTCTATAATCGTGAAAATGATGGTTTCCATGATATTCAGCATGTTAGCAAAGATACTGGTATCGAAGGTATGCAAGAACCAATGCTTAAATTGCGTTTCGAGCCTAAATCGGATTTGTATCAGTTCTTCGAATTAAAACTAGCTCATACTGAATTCCGTTCAAACCTTTCTTATACGGGTATTCACAGAAGTGAATTCGGCAGTAACCCATACGACCGTTACTGGGGTACTCAGTGGGACAATATGGATTCGCGCTCTACTCGTACTTACCTGAAACATTATATTGAGCCTGATAGCTCAAGCTCTTTAGAAACGACGGCTTACTATAACCAATTTCACCGTAACTGGGAAAAGATTAAGTACGTTTATGATGGAACCGTAGATCCTGGTAATAGAGTTTCTAGTAGCTCTCAGGAATACTTAGATATCATAAGTGGTAATAATGTAGGCACAGCTAACATTGCTCTTAAAAACAATAACCGTGATTACCGCTCTTATGGCTTACAATCTGAATACAGAAAAAGCCTTGAGCTAGGTGGAATGACCCATAATTTCACTCTTGGTGGTCGTATTCACTTTGACCAATATGATGATCACTCATGGTACAAGACTTATGAAGTTGATGGTCGCAACATACTTAGTGTCTCGAGTACTAAAGGTACAGCTACCGAAGGTGACTTGCGTACATCTACAGCTCTATCAATTTACTTAGTCGATGAAATCGAATTAACTGACAAATTGACAATTACTCCTGGTGTTCGTTATGAAACTATTAAGTATAGATTCGATGAGAGAGACGGACCATCTGGTGTCGATGATACAAACAAACATGATTTCTTTGCACCTGGTATTGGCTTCGCATATGACTTCACGGAAGCACTACAGTTGTTTGGTGGTATCCATAAAGGTATTTCAACTCCTGGACCTGAAGCAAATGTAGTAAACGGTACTAGACATGAAGAAAGCTTAAGCTATGAGCTTGGACTACGTTATGCTGAAGGCGCATTTGCAGGTGAAGCTGTAATCTTCTTTAACGACATTGAGAACTACTATGATGGAGAGTCTGAAGCAAGTGGGTCTGCAGAAGGTAGTACTGTTGGCGATGTTGAAACTTACGGTTTAGAACTATCTGCTGTATATGACTTCGGTATTGCAAATAGCTGGAGTTTTAGAAATCCTTGGTATGCATCCTTCACATATACACAAACGAAGATTGACCACATTAAAGATGGTGGCTTTGATGGTTTCTTTGATGGTGCAGAAGAAGATAACGAGATGCCATACATTCCTGAGTACCAATTCTCCTTAGGAACTGGTATTCACTTCGACAAAGTTGGCTTCGACATCAGCACATCTTTTGTTGGTGACATGTACTCATCTGCGGAAAATGATAGAGAAATAGGCTCTCACTTTATTGTTGACCTGTCTGCATACTATCAACTTACTAAAAATGTGAGACTTCTTGCAAATGTTCATAATCTTCTAGATGAAGAGTATGAAACATCTTATCACCCAACATATGACCGCGCAGGTAAGCCTCTTACTTTCACAGTTGGATTTGAAGTAAAATTCTAAGTTTAACTTAGTTACATATATTCCTTAGGACAGGCCCGATAGACTTTCTATCGGGTCTTTTTTATGGGATTAACTAAAGTAAATCTACCAACATCGGCAATGCTTCTGCACTCTTAGCCTTAATAAATCCACCGCCATTTGATGCTTCCGCCAAACGTGATGCATTTCCATCTTCAATATCAATATTGATTATCGGTTTATCGTAGTTATAAAAGTGTTCCATAATGATTGAGGGTAGTGTCGTCATTATAGTTGTCCCAGCCACAATAAGTAAGTCACTTTTTTGCGCAGATGACACTGCAGAGTCAGCTTTATAGTGCACTTCGTTGTAGTACTCATCAAACCACAAAACATGAGGTCTGGTCATTGCTCCGCAATCAGGGCAGACTAATAAATCTCTAACTGACTCAAAATCCTCTGTGTCGTTAATTTTATCACACTCCTTAGGCAATGGGAATAACTGATCGCTACATTCAAAGCGACAGCGCATGTGGTTTATGCTACCGTGAATCTGAAAACATTTTTCAATAGAGGAACCGGCTCTCAGATGTAAGCCGTCAATATTCTGAGTAACCAGAGAAAAGCGATCACCCAGTTTTTTCTCGGCTTCGACAATAGCATAATGTCCTGGATTTGGATCAACTTCACGGCAAATAAGAAAGCGCATCAAGTACCACTTCCAGCATTCCTCTGACTCAGTCTGAAACATGCGGTTAGTCGCCATTTCCTGTGGCGTGTAGACATCAGAACCAACCGTCCAATAGCCATCTTTTCCTCGAAAAGTTCGAATCCCACTTTCAGCAGAAACGCCAGCACCTGTTAGAAAACAAATATTTCCTTGGTTCTCTTTAACCTTTCTTAAGGTATCTTTTATGTTTTCTGAAATCATCGTTTCCCCCTTTCTCTTTTAGCCAATATAAATTTTAACTAAGTATTTTAAAGGCGAATAGGTAGTATAGGTCGTATAGAAAGACATCCCAAAAACTAATGCGTAAATAATACAAGTCCTAATCAATACAATCCAAGTTATAAGAACAAGCCAGGCATAAAGTTACTCACGTGTTTATAAATTGTAGGAGTCTAATATGTCTAAAAATTTTAAAAGTAATCGTAGAAATTTTGTTAAGTCCTCAGCAGCTTTAAGTTCCATCTCTATTCTTCCAAGCGGCATGCTTTTTGGTCAAAATAAACCAAGTGAAAAGTTCCGTTTTGCCCAAATTGGCTGTGGTGGTAAAGGTAATGTCGATATGGCCGAAACTATCAAAGCTGGCGGAAGCTTAGTGGCTATGTGTGATGTCGATACCAAAAGAGCTGGGAGTGCCATTAAAAAGCATAAAGGTGTCCCACTGTACGCAGATTATAGAAAACTTTTTGACAAACATGATAAAGACTTAGATGGTGTAGTCGTCACTACTCCAGACCATACGCATGCTTGTATCGCACTCGAGGCTATTAAGCGAGGGAAACATGTTTACGTTCAAAAGCCTCTCGCTCGTACTTACGAAGAGTGCCAAGTACTTCAGGATGCTTCAAAAAAATATAAAGTGGTCACCCAAATGGGTAATCAAGGTCACGCTGGCGCAGGCTTAAAAGTTTGGCAACAGATGCAAAATGAAAATGCCTTTGGAGACATCCTCCACGTTCATACTTGGTCAAACAGACCTATCTGGCCCCAAGGAATGCAATCAAAACCTAATGCTGAAAGTGCACCTTCTCACTTGAATTGGGATTTATGGCTAGGACCTATTGCAGAAACGCCATTTTCTAGCAAGTACCTTCCATTTGCCTGGCGTGGATGGTGGGACTTTGGCTGTGGAGCTATGGGAGATATGGCTTGCCACAACATGGACCCAGCTTTCTGGATTCTCGAACTTGGATTACCAGATAAAATCAAAGCTAAAGTGAGCTCTCCAGTAAATGTAGCATACCCAGAATCTTCCATTATTGAATATACTTTCAACAAATCACCAGTTACCGGAAAACCTGTAAAACTTACCTGGTACGATGGCAAACATAGGCCTAAAATGCCAGCAGGTTCTCACCCTGAACTAAGTTCTGGAACTAATGGCTGTATGATCGAAGGTTCTAAAATGTCTGCAATGGGAGGCATCTGCGCTGCTAGACCTCGCCCAATAGCTATTACTGGCCAAGACTACAGCAAAGATGTTAAGGATCTTGAAAGACATTGGCGTGCGGAAGCTAAAAAACACAAAGATGATAACAACTATAAGCTCTGGGTTGATGCTGCAAAAGCTGGAGATCCAAATGCTCCAGGAGCTAAGTTCGATTACTCTGCACCATTCTCTCAAGCAATTCTTCTTGGATGTATCGCTCTTAAATTTCCAAATAGAGAACTTAATTGGGATCAAAAAACTAAGAGATTTACTAACTGCGATGAAGCAAATCAATGGCTATCCTTCATTCCTAGAAAAGGTTTTGAATTAAGCCTCTAATATTCTCCTATAACATATCGTCAAGCCGTGCTCCAGCGCACGGCTTTTTTATTTGTAAAAATAAAATATTCATTCTCTTTTTATCATTTTCTGTGTAACATTAAGCTTAGTTTGGGAAAGGCTTAGTAAAGACACAGGATTAAATATGAAGCAAGACAGGAATGTAAACCACGGCGAGTTTATCAAACTTTTCGCCTCAGTTCAGCCTGCCCTGCATAGGTTTATCTGCTCCTTACTTCCTCACTTTGGTGAAGCTGAAGACATACTTCAAGAGGTAGCCGTTACCAGTTGGGAAAAGTTCTCAAGTTATGATCCTGAAAAGTCTTTCCAGTCTTGGGTCTTTGGAATAGCTAAAAATAAGGTTATGCACTCAAAAAGACGCTTTGCTCGCACTCAAAATTTAATGAATGAAGCTTTTGAGCTTAAAGCTGAAGAATATTTTCATGATCAAACAATGGACTTTATCGAAGAGAGACAAGATGCTCTAAATAACTGCGTCAATGATCTCGATGAAAATCAACAAAAAATCCTGCATTTACGCTACAAAGACAAACTTCAGTCAGATCATATTGGAGAAAAACTAAAACGTTCTGCAGAACAAGTTCGGACTCAACTCTGCCGGCTAAGATCTGTACTAAAAACCTGCATTAAAAACAAAATGACAGGTGCCTAAATGAAAAAGCTTGATAGACTTGATATTCTCATAGATCTCAGCCTCAATGGTGAAGCAAATGAAAAAGAAGCTTCAGAACTTCAAGAACTCGTTTCTTCTTCGGATGAAATGATGAATCATTATTTCGAGTCTATTGATCAACAACTAACCTTTAAGCAACAATTTGAAGATAGCACTCTAGATACAAGCACTGTTAAAGCTCCAACTCAAGCGAAATCAATTCTGTGGTTCATTATCCCACTTGTTTCCACAATTCTTCTAGTCTTCTTCTTGAATCAGAAAGGAGCAAAAGTTCCTCAAAAAATAAATTTCACGGTTTCTAAAGAAAGTCATGATATTTCAATCCTTCGCAGCAGTAAAGAAATCGATAATGCGATCGGATCCAATCTACAAAACCTAGACCTTGTTGATGTCGGCCCAAGAGGTGAACTTTGGTTAAAAACTGAAAATGGTGCGGATATTTATCTTGGCCGCTCTAGTCAGCTACGAATGGAAAAAAAGTCGACTGAAGCTTTTCAACTATTGAAAGGTTATCTGGCAGCGGATCTCACTGAATCAGGGTCTATTTTATCCTTAATATCAAGAGATATAGAAATTATTGCAGACAAAGCTCGTTTTTCCGCGGAAATCAAAAACAACCACACCAAGATCTGTGTAATGTCTGGTCAAGTTAAATTAACAAGGCTCAAAGATGGAAAATCTATTACATTAAAAGCTAATGAATCAACTATTAGTGATGACTTTATCGTCAATCCAGTAGCTCCTGAAGATTCCTATATTTTCCCAAAACTAGAAAATGGCGTCAACTATTATTACTTTGAACTCAAAGACGGCACTTTCGATGAAAATAGGCTCATTAATGATGGAATTGTCAATTGCTTATACATTCGCCGAGGGCAGCACGAAGGTTATGTAAGAAACCGTCCAGATTCACATAGTGACGTTTCAAAAGGAAACTTTCACATACTCCTCAAAACTAATTTTAAAGCTGAGAAAGCTGGGAAAGTTTATTTCAAACTCAGTGGAAGAAAATCCTCCAGACTAAGCATAAATGGCGATACAATCATTCTTAAAGAAGACATGAGTTCTGAAATACTAAGCACTAACTTAAGTGAAGGTTTTTATCCTCTTCAAGTACATAGCCCAGGCATTTTAGATAAGGACAAAGAAGAGCTAGACCTTAACGTAGAATATTCAACTGATGGAAAGACCTTTAAAAACATCCCTGAATCAGTGCTTTACCACAGAAACCCTCACCCACTTCCTGATCAATTTACCGAAAATAACATCAATCGAAGTCTTTCCGCACGCTTACCGCTCAAGGGTAATTTTAAAGACATTATAAATAATCAAGAAGCCGCACCAATGGGCTCTCCACAATTCATAAAAGACCCTGAGTTTGGAATTGTTTGTGAGCTTGATGGAAAAGATGATTATCTCGTTCACCTTCCAGTAGATCAATTAGGAATGGCTCAGAACTATACAGCTTCTGCATGGATTAAACTTCAGGAAGGTGCTGGTCACTATGATCAGCCACTATTTGCTAACGCCTCTGGTGGAAACAATGCCACATTGGTTTTATTAATTCGCCGTATGCACCCATACTTAGCTCACTTACATGACGATACTGTAGCTAGTGAAAAACTTGAACATGGCAAATGGGCTCATGTAGTCTTCAGATACCACAATGGAGAACAAGCGATTTTCTTGAATGGAAAACTTGCCGTGAATTCTTATAAACATAGTAGCTTATTTAGTAATAGACCTATGCTTATCGGCTACTGGAATAGAAATAGAATTATGAAAGGTCTATTGAGAGATATACGAATCTACAATACGGCCCTTAGCTCAAATGATATCGAGCTACTTTACGAAAAGACATCTAAAAAGAAAAGAGTGGAGAGCCACAACTCTCCACTCCCTAAGTAAGTGACCCCAATACAATCACTTAATGTAAGAACAACAGTAATCTGCAGGCTCATTAACCTTGAGCTTAAAGCTTGAGTTCGCAGGAACTTCAAACTCAGTTCCGCCAGTAAACTTAACCCACTCATCAGAACCAGGAAGAAGAACATCTAAATCACCAGCAGTGATTTCCATGATTTCCTTTTCTGCAGTGCCAAATTCATATTCGCCAGGAAGCATTACACCAAGAGTCTTCTTAGAACCATCGGCAAATAAAACTGTTCTGCTGGATACTTTACCATCGAAGTAAAAGTTCGCAGCTTTTAAAACTGTAACATTTTCAAACTGAGACATTGATATTCCTCGCTAAATTATACTTGGAGTTTACTTCCCTTGTGAAATAAGTCGAGAAGAGATAAAGCCGAGTGACACAGTTTGAGCTGAAATTCAAGAGAATTAGTGTATGGTTTTATAGGTCGTATAGGTCGTATAGGTCGTATAGGTCGTATAGGTCGTATAGGTCGTATAGGTCGTATAGGTCGTATAGGTCGTATAGGTCGTATACAGAAGACATATAAAGGGTAAAAGCATTCAAGGGCAAAGAATGAAAAAGGGTTTTATTCCAAATCATGGAAATTATGAGAGTCTCTTATCTTATCAAAAGTCAAAGATTATTTACGACGCCACTCATTACTTCTCAAACAGATATTTTAAAAAATTTGATCGAACCATTGATCAAATGGATCAAGCTGCAAGATCGGGAAAGCAAAACATCATTGAAGGTAGTATGGCATCTGCAACCTCCAAAGAAACAGAGATAAAACTGACTAATGTAGCTAGAGCGAGTTTAGAAGAGCTCTTAGAAGATTATAAAGATTATCTTCGAATAAATAGCCTTTCACTTTGGAATAAAGATTCTAAAGAAGCAACATATGTTAGGAAGCTTGGTATCTCAAAGAAAGAATCATTTGAAACGTATAGAGAGTTTTTAGAAACAAGACCTCCTGAAACTTCAGCAAACATTATTATTTGCTTAATTCATCAGTGCAATTTCTTATTAAACCAACAAATTAGAAAACTGGAAAGAGAGTTTATAATAAATGGAGGACTGAGAGAAAACATGTTTAAAGCTAGAAAACAGTATCGTTCGTCTTAAAACATATAAGTCCTATATGTCCTATACGTCTTATTGAAAAACCGTAAAAGGGTCACCATGCCTCAAGAAGAAGAAACGCCGTCAATAACTTTTACTAGTGTCATTTTCTGGCTCTTTATTTTTATGTTGACGCTAGGACTCTTAGCTCCTTTTCCTGAGAGAGATGGCCCTCCTGGACCAGACAAGATCATTCACTTCTCAGCATTTCTAGGCTTAGGCCTTCTTCATTTCTTTGAGTTTGGCAGAACTATCAAAGGCTTCATACTTTTGATAGTTTATGCAGCTTCTACAGAATATCTTCAAGGCTGGACTGATTATAGAAGTTTTGAATGGTGGGACATGGCAGCCAACTTTGCTGGCTGCCTAACATCAAGACTGCTTTACTTTAGTAAATATCAATTACCCGATACTTCTTTCAAAAGCTCATCATGACGCTTTTTTAACTTTGTGAACATAGCTGGATTAGATTTAGATAAATCAGTTTTTTCTTCTTTATCTTTACCAAGGTTGAAGAGCAAAGTTTCGCCACTTTCCTTATTTCTATGGTATTTCCAATCACCCACTCTTAGAGCGGATTCCTTATGAAGCTCAAAAAGCATTTCTCTTTCTGGCATTGCCTGACCTTGCAATACATTGAGGATATTTTGGCCATCAGGTCTATATTTCTTAGGATCAATACCAGCTAATTTGCAAAAAGTAGGAAAAAGGTCGATAGCTCCAACTTGGTCGTTACTCACAGTTCCAGGCTTAATTGTTCCAGGAAACTTCATCACACATGGAACTCGAATACCTCCCTCAAAAAGCGTAGCCTTTTGTCCACGGAAAGGTTTATTGGATCCACCATACTTATAATCACCGCCATTATCAGCCATAAAAAGTACTAAGGTATTTTCTGCTTCACCAGATTTCTCCAGTGCCGACATTACTCGGCCAATTCCATCATCTAAAGATTTAACCATCGCAGCAAACTGACGGCGAATTGGATCTTCGATGTACTGAACATGTTTTAGATCTTCATCTCTAGCCTGCATGAAGTTAATTGTTTGCTGGCGTCCGACATCCCAT
>Ga0075480_10001900_pt1 | contig 13322 bp, 24 predicted proteins | sample DEB08_DNA_7_FD_81590 | JGI IMG/M metagenome (GOLD analysis project Ga0075480, IMG submission 81590) | Aqueous microbial communities from the Delaware River and Bay under freshwater to marine salinity gradient to study organic matter... | ecosystem: Environmental > Aquatic > Marine > Coastal ... | reverse complement strand
TCAGCCTTCATCTTGCCCGACGACGTGAAACTGTAAGTGATAGCCGTCAACTCAGCCAAAAGCTGATCATCCCTGGGCAACCTGCAAGAGCGATCCTCCAGCCAAGCCTTGCACTTAAACCAAAGCTCCGAGCGCAAATTCATGTACGTCTCGCCCATAGACGGGCTCTCCGCCACGTTCACGCCACGCACCGGCAAATCCAACTCACGCAAGCGATCCACCACGCCAGACCCCACGCCAATGCTATCCACCAAAATCTCAACAGGGCGACGCGACGGCTCCAAAGCCTCATACTCAGCCACGACACGGCCAGTCGTCTGCATCAAATCCAAGCCCCGCCAAGAACGCAACTCAGTCACCACCGGGCCTTGCCGCTTACACAAAGCCGTCGCGTCAGAGCCAAACCGGGCGACGTCCAAGCCCCAAACGACGTCCGTCTCGTCAGCAATCTCAATGTCACGCTGCTGCGCAGCCTCCACCAAGTGATACGGAATAATCGTGTTATCATCCGACAACGGAAACTCACCCAACACACGCACGCGAAACGCATTCGACGCCTCGCCGTAACGCATCTCCATCTCGCTCACAAACTCGTCAGACACCAACGGGCTGTCAACGCAGCTCCACGTCCTCGTCCACCAAGAGTTCGACATCCGGTTGTGGCTCTCGAAAAACGTGCCGCTCGACCGGGTGGGGTTGCTCAGCATCAACGTCGTCGCGCTGTGCCCAGACATACTACCAGCAGCCGCCTCAAACACCTGCTCAGGCACGCCGGACGCCTCGTCAACAATCAGCAAAACATTATCACTATGCACGCCAGCCAAAGCCTCCGGCGTCTCCGCACGCGCAGTCCGACACGAAATAAACGCCTCAGCAGGCGCACTCACCAACTCCACGCGGTCGCTCTTCACGTTCAACAACTCCTGCAACTCACGCGGCAACTCATTAATCCAACGCTTCAACTCAGCAAACATCGCGTCAAACAACTGACTAGACGTCGGCGCCGTCACCACAACCTTCACAGGATAACGCAAAAGCAAAAACCAAAGCATCGCCCAGGACGCCGTCGTCGACTTGCCAGTGCCATGCCCAGATTTCACAGACATCTTACGCTCGCCCTGCGCCAGTGCCTCCAGAAACTCAACCTGGTACGGGTAAGGCTCGGCGCCCAACATCTCACGCACAAAACGCACCGGATCGCCGTAATACGCCTCCGTAAACTCATCCATAAAGGTGCGCTGAACGCCGCGCTCAGCCGTCGTCATGATCAATCACCCTAGGCTCAGAGCCGCGCACAGTCTTCATCTTCTTCAACGCATCCAAATGCATGTCACCCAAGTTGACCGTAACGTGCGTCTGGTTCTTACCACCGCCATACCGACGCTGGTTCCAAGCCTCAGCAATAAAACGATGCTGCGCAGCCTCCTCCTTCGCAATACTCACGTCCAACGAGTTCAACTCAGCCGCGCGAGTGCCAGCCTTCGCCGTCTCACGCTCAACCTTACGCTCAGCACGCAAACGACGCATAATCTCAAAGCCAGCCTCAGCGTGCGCCTCAGCGGCGTCCTCACGCGCAGCCTCCAACGCAGAGCTCAACTCCGAGCTCTCCTTCAGCAAACGATGCAAATAACCACGGTGCAAACCAAGCTCGCCAGCAAGCTGCGTCACCGTGCCGCCCGACAAAAGATATTCAGTCAAGTAATCCACGCCGCCGCGCTTCTCGATAGCGTCAAGCGCAGCCTTGCGTTTCGGTCGTCCTGCCATAGTTTTTCTCCGTTATGCTAAGTGTACGATAGGGGGGTGCCGGGGGGCAAAATTTGAAGCGAGACTGTGTGTGGGGTTGCACAAGCACCACCCCCCGGCGTGGCGTTGACGGGGGGGGTATTTTGCGCTGAACGCATGGCTAAACGCGTGTCGCATAAACTTTATTATGTTAAATGATTGCTTTTCTGTAGCGTTATCAGTGGCTTGGCTTTTCGCCGATCTATGCGCCCAGCGCAAACCACAACATGTTGTGCGTCGAGGCTCGGCAAGAGGGCAGGGCGAGGCCGTCGATCGCGCGCCTACGCGAGCTCGTCGCCAGTGCTTCACGTCACCAAAAGAGGCGACGCTGACGTGATGGAGAGAGACGCAGCGCCGCCAGTTTGTGCCACGGTCACAGGGAGGAAAACCGCAGCTAGATTGGCAAACATAGAGCAACCTATGCAACTCCACCTTACTCCATTCCCTCATCCCAATCAAAAAGCTGTGCATCCTCGCCGGCCAGTCGATACGCGATGACCAGGTAGTTGATCTGATCGATGATGCTATCCTCGTGAAACCCGTTGTCGTCCACGCGCGCCGCTTTCAGCTCAGCCATCATCCTCGCCACGTCGTAGGCCGTCAGAGAAGCCCCAGGAGCGAGCTTTTCCTTCAGCACGCCTGTCCACCTCCGGCAAATGCTTTCATGCATTTCTCGCGCGTCTCCGTAGCTCTCCTCGCGTTCTGCCAGTATAGCCTCCGCCTTATTCAAGATCATCTTGTAACTCATCCTTTGTCCTCGCTCTGTATTTCGCGTAGCCGCGCTCGCTGACGACCTTGACGTATTGCCTGTCGATAAGCCTCAGCAGCACCCTGCGCATTTCTTGCAGCTCTTCATCCATTGCCCCGGCGAGATCCTCCGCCGAGATTGTGCCGTGCTCTCGCATGAACGTCACGACGTGCAGCTCATTCTTTGTGAGCGGCTCTCGCCAGATGCGTTTGCGTTTGTCATCCGGCAGCATTGTGCTGAACCCCAGCCTCGCTCGTTTGCGCTCGAACTCCATCATGCGCCGCCGGAGCATTTCCTCATTCATGGCTGAGCTTATACTTTCGCCGGAGTATTGCGGCGCGTTGCCATGCGTTCCATTCCGTCAACTGCGGCGCGTTGAGATGCTTCCTGCGATTGGCGACGGATTCCAATTCAACCAGGTCGTTGATTTCCTCCAGCATGCGGTTGAAATCTTTTTCCTTCAATTCAGAATAATCTGGAGCTCTCCATCTTTTCTCTTCCACCTCAGCCCTACGCATAACGAGAGCCTCTCAGGGTGTACCACCTAGCAAGCCGTACCACCGTACCACTCCTATAGGAGTGTGGTACGTATGGTACGCCTAGCCTTGCCCCGTACCATTTGCCGTACCAAAGCGTACCAAAGCGTACCAGTAGCTTTATTTTATATAACCTTTTCAATAACATAAGTTTTCCCCCTTTTGGTACGCTGCTGGTACGCTCGTCACAATTTGTGCTTGGGGCGTACCAGCCAGAAAAACCCCTCATTTTTAGCCATTTCGCCCTTTTCGGTGAGCCCCTCCGCCGCCCTGATATACGCCTGCCGCTTGTTGGCTGCCGACGTTTTCCCGTAGAAGTGCTGCCGCAAATCATCCTCATCGACGGCCCACCGCGTGCCACTTTCCGGCCACCCCGCGCCGCCTGGGTTTGGCTTGCCGACGTGTTCGCTCCAGAGCTGCGTGAAGCACTGCATCAGAAGGTGCTCATTCTTACTGAGCTTGGTTGTCGCCTCACTCACGCGCTCATCATCTGCCGGGCTGATGTAGCAGCTCGTGACTGGGTCGCCGTCCTCGTCGCATCCCAGCTCCACTGCGGTCAGCTCGAACGCGAACTCCTTGCCGCTTTCGATGTCTCTTTGCTTGGTGGCTTTCGCGAAGCGTATGCTTGCCTCCTCGTCCACCGTCAGCTCTATTTCGGTATCCGTGGCTGCCCTGAGTGAGCTGTGGCCTCGCGCTCCGTTATCTGCCTTGCCGGAGTGGTGCACGGTTGCGACTGTCGCCTGGGCGTGATCACGGAGTGTGTCGGCGTTGCTGATGTATGCCGTCATGTCTTCCGGGCCGTTTTCGTTACCGCCTGCCAGGGCTCTGCTGAGCGTGTCCACGACGATGAGCTCTATTTTGCCGTATTTGTCTTTTACGAGGTCAATCAGTTGCTGGAGCTTTGGCAGATCCGCCTCCGGGTCTAGCAGGTTGACTGGGCACGGCCTGATGGCGAGTGGCACGCTTGTGTCGCCGTAGTGATCGGCGATAACCCTCGCCCTGTTGAGGTAGCCGTGCCCGCCCTCTGCTGCGAGGTACAGCACGACGCCTTGGCTGACCTTATTGCCGTGCCAGTCGCGCCCTGCTGCTACGTGGTAGGCCATATCCAGCATGAGGAATGACTTTCCGGTATTGCTTTGCCCGTAGAGCACGGCCATTTGCTGGCGCCCCAGCCACCCTTTCACGAGGTAGTTTGACTGGAGCATTGGCTTGGCGTCTGAGATCCACACGAGCTCGTCTAGCAGGCTTTCCGGTTGGTTGAGCCTTTGCAGCCCTTGCTTGACTGCGGAGAGCCCCAGCGTGGCGTGCACGTCGTTCCAATCTGTGTCGGGCAGTGCGGGCGCGCTCCAGGGCAGTCCTGTTTTTTGCGCCGCTTCCTGCCCGCCTTGGTTGGCGTCGTTGTCTGCGGCGATGCGTAGGTTAATATCTGGCCATTGTAAGGTTAAGGCGTCGACGACTGTTTGGATGTTGTTTTTGTCCAGCGCGAAGACGACTGGCTCTTGCTCGTCGATTGCCATGTGGACGCTGACGCTGGTGGCCCAGCCCTCGGCGATCCAGACTGTGCCCGGGTGATCTGGGTTGAACGTGCCGACGACGCCGAACACGCCGCCCTCTTTATTCAGCCCCTGGTTGAAGCGTTTATCTCCCGCCGGGCTGATGCGTTGCTGGCCGACTTGCTGGCGCTGGGTGTTAAACAGTGGCACGACGACGTCAGAGCCTTCCAGCACCGCGCCAGTGAGCTTTACGCCTTTGCGCTCGTGATACGGCGTGTAGGGGTCGAACGTCACTGCCTGCGCCTCTCTCTTGCTCTGCGCGGCCATTGGCACGACGTTGTTAAAGTCGGAGGCCGTCACGCTTAGGTTTACTGTTTTGGCTGCGGCCATCACTGGCCACACCCCGTCGCTTTCCATGACGGCCACGATGCTTTGAAAGTCGTTGCATTGCCTGCAGTTGAATTTCACGAGGCCGTCTTTTTCGTTTATCCAAAAGCGTGTGCTTGGCCAGTCGTTGTGCCCGCAGTGGGGGCAGGCGCCGTGATGCTCGCCCTTTGGCCCCTCCCGCAGGTCGTACCGCTCTATGATGCGGCTCGCCCACTCCGCCCAATATGGCTTGGGAAAATCAGGCATTACTCTAGGAAGCTCGCGTTTATGGATTGCATCACTGACAGCACGGTCGTTTCCACGTCATGCGCGAATGGCTTTTTTATGCGGATTGTTTTCGTGCGGCCCTCCATGTGCGTGAGTGCAAACATGCTGCGCATGAACCAGTCGTTGCTGAGGCTGCGCCCGCTTTGATAGAGTGGCTTCGTGGCGTCCGTGAGCTGCACGTAGAGTTGCCCAAAGATATGCGGCCACTCCGTGATGGCTGAGTTGCTGACGTGCTCCAGCGTCGCGAAGAGCCTCTCCTCGTCAGCGCGGCCAGACAGGATGCAGACAGCGACCGCCGCCTTGAAGCATGTGTGCCGCCATATTTTGCCGTTCAGCTTCTTGCTGTTTAGGCGCTCCATAATTCTGCCCATGTCGCTGTCGACAAACGGGCGCAGATCCTCCGGCGTTACTTTACTCACCCCGCAGGAGCGCAGCAGGTAGCTAATTGGCGTTATGACTTTATTGTCTTGCTTCAGCACGTCTGCGTTGGATCGCGTGGCGCCTTGATCGAGTATCGCGAAGACTTTATCGAAATCCTCGTCGGGTATGACTTTGACGTCGAACTCGCACGCAATCTTTGTGGTGACGATCGACCACATGCGGTGCTGGCCGTTTACGAGCCTGCCTTTGTCTGTGATCACGATGGGGTCTGGGCTTACCTCGTAGCGCCCCAGCTTCATTTGCCGGGCAATATGCTCGGCGTGGTTCGCGCGAAACTTGCGGTTGGAGGCGTTGTTTGCCCACAGTTGCTTTGCCAGGCTCACCGTGATGAGCGTCTTTGTGTCAGCCAGCTTCGTGTGCTTTATTTTGCTGATGTCTATGTTTGCCATTGCCGTCTCTCCTCAGCTTAAAATGGAATTTCGTCATCCGGTATGCCGGCGGCCGTGCTTGGCTTATCCTGTGGCAATCCGAATGGGTTGACGTCTTCAGCCTTGGGCTGCGCCGGGGCTGGGCTCGCGGCTGGCGTTGCGCTGACGACGTCGGCGAATGGGTTGCCGCCTTGCGTGAGGTCGCCGAACATGCTCTCCGCCGGCGGATCTTTGCGTTCCGCGAGCTCTACAACCATGACGCCTTCCGGGCGCAGCGTGACGCCAGTCTTGCCGGCGTAGGCCCACGGCGCGATGCGTACCATGACGTGGATTTTACTGCCGGTGGTAAGCTGGAAATCTGCCGCGGCTGGCGTGCCGTCTTGCATGAACTGTCGCGGCTTACTTGTTGGATCTGCGTATGTTTTCTTTTGCAGCTTCACGCGCCACACGCCCTCATCCTCCTTGAAGCCTGGTATGTCTGCCAGGGAGTTGACGGCCCAAGTTTTATCCTTGGTTTTGTCGCTGCCGTTGAATGCCTCGCGCATTTTCTTTGCCAGCTCAGTCGCCTTTTCCTGCGACACGACGATGTGCAGCTCGTAGCGCGCGTCCGGGTCTGTGACGTCGGCGGGCACGCTGCGGTTTTGCGCGGCGTCGAATTTGTAGGGTTTGTCGATTTTCGGCCAAAGGGCGTCGACGTTTTCCAATCTAAAGTCCATAGCTTATTCCTCTTCGTTTGCCATGTATTCTGGTAGGTGATGCACTGAGTATGGCCCCCAGCGGGTGTCATACTTTTTGGTTTCCCGAGCCTCGGCCACTTCGCGCAGCGTCGCCTCAATAACGCGCGTGGAATACTCCAGCGCCTCCTCGCCGAGCGTGTGGAAATGCGCCGGGTAGGGCGCCTCCTTCTCGACAGCCAGGAAGCCCCAGTGCTTGACTTCCCAGCCTATTAGTTTGGCGCACAGCAGGTAGTGCGCAGCTTGCAAGTGATAACCCAGGCGAAAGATGGCCTTGCCAAAGCCTCTGGGGCTGGCGTCCTGCGCGCTTTTCACGTCTCCCATGACGCCTAGCTTTGGGCTGAATATATCCGGGCGGCACTTGAGCGTGAGGCCCGTGCTCGGGTGCTCCACGAAGATTGACGCCTCGCATATTTTGTCGGGTTGCTTGAGGAGCTTGCCGCAATGCGCGTCGTTCATCAGGCCGCCAACTATTTTGCCGTCATCCGTCAGCATGCCCAGCACGGCGTTCTTGACGTTGTCGTAATCCTTGCGGGGCAGGAGCACCTTGCCTTGCGCCTTGCACAGCTCGTAGTGCTCCTTGAAGGCTTTCGTGGCGCGTGACTTTTCCTCGGAGCACACGACGTTGTCCAACTCCGGCTCCAGCGCCTCGCTGTGAATGGCGGTGCCCATGTCGGCGACGATTTGGCTTATGCCGCCCCTTGCGTTGGTGGCGTGCAGCGGCGTTTTCATTATCCACGACTTTAAGAATGACGCGTTAATAGCTGACGTCGCGTGATAATCTGCGTTTGTGATGTCGTTGTATATGCCCGGTTTCATTGCATTGCCTCAATCATCTGACGTTCCATGATTTCTAAGAGCGCCAAACAGTTTTCCGCGCGCTGACTGCAGGTCAACCGCGCCGGCTCCCGCTTCAGATCCACCTTGAGTATCTCCAGGTTGTGCCTGATCAGGCTCAGCGTCTCGTTGATTTCTTGGTTCATTCTCTGCCCTCCATGCCATGATTTCCCGGGTCAGCTTGCAGAAGCGCGGGAAGCTGATGTCTGCCTTGTCGTGATGGTTTGCGACGCGCTGGCCGGTTTCGCTTTCCACGATGGCGCCGAAGCCGACGACGCAGCGGGGCTTCCTGTGGTCGTACCTGTAGATGACTGCCGGGTAGAGGCCGGCGTCGACGTTGGACGCCTGCACGGCTTGCTGCCAAGCGCCGGAGGGAATGCCGACGCCCTTGATGCGCCGCTTGAGCTCCAGGCTGAACGGAAAGTCGTTGCTGTCGGGCAGTAAATCCCCAAGCCCGGCGGTGCGAACTTGCTCAAGATTTCGGCGAAACTGGATGCCCAGCTCGTCGAATAACTGGTGTGAAATTTCCAACTCAAAGCCGCTGCCACGCTGTCTTGCGTAGCGGCCCCGCTGGCTCGGCGTTCGTGCCATTATTTTCTACCTCAAAGTTTTGTTTTAGGATGTGCTCGACGTGCTTCGTGACGGATCTGGCGTTCGCCTTCGCGTCTGCTTCGATGTTGTTTTTTAAGCGCTCATCAATTCTAACGAAGAGCACAACACGTTGATTTTGCATTTATTTTTGTCTCTACAGCTTGCCGGTGTAAAAAATATTATATCTGGTACTTGTAAAGTGCTAGCACATTGCTATCTTAATGTGTGTAGACAGCAAGCAGACAGGAGAGAGATTATGGCTAGCAAGTATACATTCAACACTGAGAATTGGTCGGGTGAAAGCGCCACGATCGAAGTGGAAGACAACTCTTTTGAATTTTTGGGTTACGTTTTCACCTTAGTTGCGCGGCCTTACGAGTTCGACGGCAAAACCATGACGGATTACGTCGTACACGCAGACGGCTGGAGTGAACCGCTTTACACTATCCGGCACATGCCCGCCGACACGTTGACGTCTCGTGATTTTTACTGGTGCTGCAAATATGACATTGAGCGCAACGCCGCCAACCCGTTCGTCGTCGCCGCGCAGATGGCTGCGATGACAATTTAATGTATTCCTCTGTGCTCGAAGAATACATCTACCAGATACATGGAGTGCGCGTTGTGTGGGCTCCATCATACCCAGGCGAAGAGCCGCCATTTTAGGAGGAAGCAAAAATGAACAGCACACATTTTTTTCAAATCACGCGCAAGCCGTTCCCAAACCAGCGCCTAACGGATCTGGCGAAAGACATGGCGCCCGGCGATTGCGTGGAGCGCTTGCCTGCGAAAGCGGCAAAAATCCTGCGCGATGAAATCGTCGATTTGTACGGGGAGGGGAGCGTCGTGTTTCGCTCAGAAAAGTCATCGTGGACAGTATGGAGGAAGAAATAAATGAGAAAAACTTACAAAATTAACGAGCGTTACACGCTGATCTGGCACCCGAAAACTGCCGACTGCGTGAGCAACGGCAAAAATTGGATGGTCACTGAGGAGAGAGACGGCCTCGATTATTGCTTGGGGTTTTACGCAACTAAGCGTGAGGCGCTGGACAGCGTGCGGTGATTGGGCATGAGCTTAATTGATCCGCACGATTTCTGCCGGGCTTGCCGGGGCAGGGGCTACGACGAGAGCTTTGAGTTTAACCCCAACGTCGGCACGAGAACGCTGCAAACCTTCACTTGCATGTTTTGCGACGGGCGTGGCGTGCGCACCGTCATTGTATTGGGAGAAAGTAATGGAAAAACCAGCGACACGTAAAGTTGTAGACATATTGTCTGGCAACTGTATGTTCTACGGCACTTGGGCGCAGTGCGTGAATTACTGCGTCCACAACAAATTAGGCAATTATCACCAACACGGCTGGCTGGGGCACGTCCTCGACACTGACGGCCGATACGAAATAAGGGAGGTAGACGAATGAAAGTTGGAGCATTCATCCGCGGCGCGCCGGCGGAGGAGCAAACGAGGCAGCGCAGAGCCATCAAGGAAATGCTAAAGGGGCGGGGGGCTGACGTCACCTGGTTTAAGGAGGCCGACGGTCGCCAGCGGCGCGACGAGCAAGACAGGGGGGAGCTGCAGCGCTGCGCCAAGTGGTGCCGCGCAAACAGCGCCACACTCGCGATCGCGTCCTGCTCAAGGCTTTTCCCGCGCAAGTGGCAGGCGCTCACCTGGCTAAAAAATCAAGTTGAAATGTATGACACTAAGGTGCAAGTCGCCGACGACCCGACGATTAACGGCGGCTCGCTGCACGTCTTGAGCGCGGCGGCCGACGTGCAACGCGCGCGTATCGCCGCCAAATCCAAGGCCGCCATAAATAGTATTAAGGCAAAACTAAAAACTGACGGCTCATACACCAGCAAGCGCGGCAATGAAATCACGCGCCTGGGCATTCACAGCAAGCTCACGGCCGCCGGCGCGAAGGGAAACGACGCGCAATCCGAGCTCGCCAGGGAGCGCGACGAGGAGGTCTGGCCAATCATCCAGAGCTGCCGGGAGCGCGGCATGGGCTACGCCGGAACGGCGCGCCAACTCAACGCGATGGGCGTCGCCACGCCATCCAGCCGGGCGCGACACGACAGGGAAACTACCGGCGAGTGGTACGCATCCACCGTGCGCAACATCGTTTTAAGGAGAGAGAAATGAACGTCATTACCGACAAGCCACACTCCTGCGTGGAGGAAATGCACAAACTCGCGCTGCGAGACTTTTCCCTGCATCTAGCAATGACGGAGTTACAGATTTACAAGGAACGCCAAAAGTGGCGCGACGAGTGCAAAATGACTGCGTATTTTCAGTCTACGCCGGAGAAGGCGGCCTTCTCTCGCTTGATGTACGTCGCGGCGCGCGTAAACCATCTTTACACGATTTCAGAGATTTCGAGCGAGTTGAGCATCTCGCGGCAAACGTTATCAAAAGTCACGGATGACTGCTGCGCGGCGGGGTGGATTGTTTGGCAAAAAGTACATGGAAACAGCTATAAATACAAAGCCTCCGAGGAACTCTGCCAGTCAATCGAGGCATACGCGGATTACAGCTCTGACATGTTTCAGCAAGGCTCCGTGCACGCGTCTGAGGCTTTCTTGGGAATGCTAAAAAGGCGTAAACCCGACTGGCATAGAAAAATCTCAGAACAAGAGTTACAACTGGCAGGCGGGAGGTAGACGCAATTGAGACGCAAGAAGCGAAATAATCAAACAGTGATGTACATGCAATCCGGCTTTATGACGTTCAAGCGCCGCGTGGATATACCCATGTGGCACCAGGATCACATAAAGAAGGCCGCCAACATCCTGCGTGAATACGCCGATCGCATAGAGGCCGTCACGGGCTCGAACTCAATGCGCAACGCCGACAAGACGTTGTACGCCCAGAGCTTAATTCGCGAGATGAATAAAGACATGGGGCGCATGACGCCGAAAGATCCGCGGGAACGCGGCACTGAATTGTTGCGTTACACCGAGCATCACGGCTTGGTGGACGAGAGAGGCTTTGACGAGCTGAACGCGCGCGACGACATGAAAGACTAGTGTCTGGCGCCTCTAAAAGGGTGTCTGGCATTCAAAAAAACGCACAGGTGTACAAATGACAACAAAACAATACCATAGGGGCAAGTCTAATGTGGGTAATCGCATAATATATAATATCTTAGGTTCATCAGCCCACCCTGCTTTTCAGACTAACCTGCACAAACAGAACAGACAGGACAGACAGACCTTACAGTTTGTCGGTGACGTTCTGGGCGGCATTTCCCTTTTTCTTATGCTTTTCATTGGCTTGTTTGCCGGGCTGGTGTTCTCATGAAAATCACCAGCTTAAAATTTAAAGAGGGCGCAGACGACGACAGCCTGCAGGAAGACTTTGAGCAGGATCTGACTGTGCTTGCTGAAAACCTGGCGATTTGCATGGCTGAGATGCGAAAGTGGGAAGCCTTCAAGAATGTGGCGGCGGAGGCTTTGCTTGAAGGCATGTCTTTACTGCAGCTTGAGCAAATCAACGCCGACGGTTATTTTTTTAAAATGACACGCAACGGCTTGACCGTTGAATTTGAGCGGGGGGTAATTCATTGAGACATCCCATGAGCAGCTCACAGAAGGAAATCTACGATTACATCGTGGCCTTCTACAAAGCCTTTCCCGATCGCAGCCCCTCGCTTCGTGACATGTGCACCGGCAAGGTGGGAGAAAAACAAATCTGTAAGCAGAGAGCTAACCGTGAGGGCGCCCGGCGCCTGGTTAAATTTCTCTGCGACAAGGGTTACTTGGAGGAGCGCTTCTATCGAAACGTGCCGTATTGGGTGCCGATAGAGTAGGGCGCCCGGATGGTTAAATTAGTGGACGCCTTTTTCCAGGTGCACGGCCGAGCTCCTACCATGCAGGAGATTGATACTATGGCGGCCCTGCAGAAAGACAAGGATAAGCTGAGGGAGCTCAAGAAGCGCGTCGAGGCCGGCGGGCAGGCTAAGCGAAAAGCCTACCAGCGCACCAGCTCAATGCTTAGGGCGCCGCGCAATGCGTTGATGATCAATCGCATGCTGAAGCGCGACGTGTCTTTGCCTGATATAGCTTACTTTTTGGACATCTCTGACCGCGGCGTGAGCGACTTAATAAGCGATTGGCGTTTGCCGCGTGAGGAAGAGTGATCGTGTGGGCCGGGCTGCGTGAACAGCTTTGGCAAGGCGCCCCGGCCCACCGCCTACAAATATAAAAATGAGAGTTGAGGTGCAAGCGATGATAACTTTTTTCACTGCATTAGTTTTAAACTACCAGATACATGATCAGCAATTTGAAAACGTCATTTGGTTTGAAAGTAAACGCCATTGCCGGGAAGCGATGGAGAGCGACATCTATGACTTGGTGCATGAATTATACGAGGATACCTCCATGCGCTGCGTGGAGACGACGGAGGTATCCAAAGTGATTCGCCCTAGGGCTCGCCCCGGCTCATAGCTAAAGCAGCCTTGAGCGTCTCTGTGTTGCGCCTCGTCCAGCCCCGGCCGAAAGTTTTGAACGTTTTTAATCTTTCGTAAAACTTCTGCCGTATGTCGTGGACATACTCGATGATTTTGTCGGGCTCTTTGTTGGCAATCGCAGCCAGCGTTTTTGGCCCGATCGCGCCATCTTGAGTGGCGCCCACGCATCTCTGGATAGCTTTGGCGGGGCGACCAGCTCCGCTATTCACAGCCCAATCAAACGCCGCCCAGTCTAAGCCTGCGGGCAAATCATCTCCGCGCACCTTATCCCAGTAATTCTTTTTATAAATCGGCGCGACGTCGTCGGGTGTTAATGTCTTCATTTCGCCATCCATGACTTGCCGGCCAACCCATTGCTCGTAAACGGCGCGCGTTACACCGAGGTTTGTTTCCCCCCCCGGATCTTCGGGATGCCAAACGTAGCCTCCTTCGTGATGCAACAGCATCTCCAAGCATTTATCAAAATTAGCCTTCATCGCTTCAAGCCTTTCATTGTTCTTATTCCGAAGGAGGCGGCAATGGACGCGTACATGCCCCACTGCACCCAGAGGGGCGTCGTCTCTAGATTGGCAAAGCCTTGAGCCATCACGTCTTGCATGGACGGCACGAAATTCATGCACAATATTGCCACGAAAACGATCGTCCACAGCTCGTCTTTCCAGCTATC
>Ga0075480_10001899_pt1 | contig 13322 bp, 14 predicted proteins | sample DEB08_DNA_7_FD_81590 | JGI IMG/M metagenome (GOLD analysis project Ga0075480, IMG submission 81590) | Aqueous microbial communities from the Delaware River and Bay under freshwater to marine salinity gradient to study organic matter... | ecosystem: Environmental > Aquatic > Marine > Coastal ... | reverse complement strand
CGGACGGGCCCCGGGACCGTGACGCGCAGCACCGGCCGGACCGCCTCCGCGGTCAGCGCGGCCAGCGCCGCGCCGGAGGGTCCGACCGGCGTCCCGTCGACCGCCAGCCCGGTCGTGCCCGGCGGCGTCAGCCCCGCGGTCCCGGCCAGCGCGACCGCACCGCCCCGGGACGTCGTCACGTCGAGGTCGACGCGGAGCGCCGGGTCGTCGGCGGCGAGGCCGTCGTCCAGCGCGCCGAGCGCCGCGGCCAGCGCCGGCCCGTCGGGCACGTCCCGACGGTGGGCGAGGACGAGACCGCCGTCGGCGTCGACCGTCCGCTCGGTCCGCCACCCGCGGGCCGGATCGAGCTCGGCCAGCGCGACCAGGCCGGGGTCGACCCCGAGCGCGTCGAGCTCGCGGAGCGTCGCGCCGTCGATGCGGACGGCGAGGACGACCTCCGCGCCCCCCGTGACGTCGAAGGCCGCGTCCGCCGTGACGTCGATGCGGCAGCCGGTCGCGACGAGCGCCGCGAGCACGAGGACCGGCACGGACCGCGTCATCGACAGCCCCCGGTCCGACCGTCGCCGGAGGCTAGTGGCGGCGTAGCGTCCGGCCGATGCGTCCCCCGCCGCCGCCCGCCCCCGAGGCCGCGGCGCTCGCCGCGGTCCCGTCGACGCTGGCACGGCGGGCGGGGCTCCTGCCGCTGACGCTGCGCGACGGCGTCCTCCGCGTCGGCACGGCCGCCGCGAGCGGCACCGCGCCGGACGACGCGGCGGCGCGACGCCGGGCCGAGGTCCTCGAGGAGGTCCGGGTCCGGGCCGGCGCCGTCGCGGTCGAGACCGTCCCCGTCGTCGACCCCGTCGCCGGCCTGCTCCTCGCCGAGGCCGGACGGACGCTCGCGTCCGCGACGACCGGCGGCACCGACGCGGTCGCCGTCGTCGACGCCGCGCTCGACGCCGCGGTCGGCCGGGACGCCAGCGACGTGCATCTGGAGCCGACACCGGAGGGGCTGCGGCTGCGGCTCCGCCGCGACGGCGACCTCCACGACCTCGCGACGCTGCCCGCGGCGCTGCGGGACGCGGTCGTGGCCCGCATCAAGGTCCGGGCCGGCCTCGACGTCGCCGAGCGTCGCGCCGCCCAGGACGGCCGCATGGTCCACCCCACCCCCGGCGGGGACGTGGCCGTCCGGGTCGCGACGCTGCCGGCCCGCCACGGCGAGCGGGTCACGCTCCGACTGCTCCCCCGGGGCCCGGCCGCGGCCCTGGACCGGCTCGGCCTGCCCGGCGCGGTCGTCGCCGCGCTGGCCGGGGCCGGCGCGGCGCGCGACGGACTGGTCGTGCTCTGCGGTCCGACCGGATCGGGGAAGACCACGACGCTGCACGCGCTGCTCGGACGGCTGGCCGGCGGGTCGCGGGCGGTGATGACGCTGGAGGACCCCGTCGAGCGCGAGGTGCCCGGCGCGACGCAGACCCAGGTCGACGCGGCGGCCGGGCTGACGTTCGCAGCGGGACTGCGCCACCTCCTCCGCCACGACCCGGACGTCCTGCTCGTCGGGGAGGTCCGGGACGCCGAGACCGCCGTCCTGGCGCTCGAGGCGGCGCGGACCGGCCACCTCGTGCTGACGACGCTGCACGCCGTCGACGCCCCGGGCGCCGTCGACCGGCTCGCCGACCTCGGGCTGCCGGCGGCCCGGGTCGTGCCGGTGCTCCGCCTGATCGTCGCGCAGCGACTGCACGCGGTGCCCTGCCCGGGCTGCGCCGCCGGCGGCTGCCGCGACTGCGACGGGACCGGCACGCGCGGCCGCACGGCCGTCGCCGAGGCGGTGGCGTTCGACGCGGCGCTGCGCGCGGACGTCCTCGGCGCTCCCGACGCGGCCGGACGGCGCCGGCTCCTCGACGCCGCCGCCCACCCGCGGCCGGACGACCTCCCGGCCGCACGGGCCGCCGCGGGACCCGCGCGGACCGGCGCCGTCCTCGCGGCGGCGCCGGGGGGCCGGACCTGACGCGTCGATACCCTCGCCCCTCCCGGCGCGGCGATCCCGCGCGAGCGACGATCCAGGAGCGACGATGCCCACGCGCGAGCAGGTCATGGAGGCCCTGGCCACCGTCATGGACCCCGAGATCGGGAAGCCGATCACCGAGCTCGGGATGGTCGAGGACGTCGCGATCGCCGGGGACCGGGTCGGGGTGAAGGTCAAGCTGACGATCCCCGGCTGCCCGCTCAAGGACCGCATCCAGACCGACGTCACGGCGGCCGTGTCCGGGCTCGGCGACGTCTCGGACGTCCAGGTCGCGTTCGGCTCGATGTCCGAGGACGAGCGCCAGTCGCTGTCCTCGCGGCTCCGGGCCGAGCGCGGCGCCGCGAACCCCGAGATGGAGATCCCGTTCGGGAAGCCGGAGAACCGCACGAAGGTCATCGCGGTCGCGTCGGGGAAGGGCGGCGTCGGGAAGTCGTCGCTGACCGCGAACCTCGCCGCGGCGCTCGCGGCCGAGGGCCGCAGCGTCGGCGTGCTCGACGCCGACATCTACGGCTACTCGATCCCGCGCATGTTCGGCGTCAGCGGGAAGCCGGTCGCGTTCGACGGCATGGTGATGCCGCTCCAGGCCCACGGCTGCAAGATCATCTCGATCGGGTTCTTCACCGACCCGGACCGCTCCGTCATCTGGCGCGGCCCGATGCTGCACCGCGCGCTGCAGCAGTTCCTCGGCGACGTCCACTGGGGCGACATCGACTACCTGGTCTGCGACCTGCCGCCGGGGACCGGCGACATCGCGATCTCGCTGGGGCAGATGCTGCCCGAGGCCGACATGATCGTCGTGACGACCCCGCAGCAGGCCGCCCAGAAGGTCGCGCTGCGGGCCGGTCGCGCGACCGAGCAGACCGGGATGCGCGTCACCGGCGTCATCGAGAACATGGCGACGTTCGTCGCCCCCGACACCGGTGTCGAGTACGACATCTTCGGGTCCGGTGGCGGACAGGAGCTGGCCGACGAGCTCGGCACGACGCTGCTGGGCCGCGTCCCGATCGACCCGCGGCTGCGGGAGGGCGGCGACGCCGGCGTCCCGATGGTCCTCGGGCACCCCGACGCACCGGCCTCGCAGGTCATCCGGGACATCGCTCGCGGGATCGTGCAGCGCGACGGCGCGGTCCTCGGTCGCCGACTCCCCCTCAGCGTCGCCTGAGGACGACCCGGGCCGAGAGCAGCCCGACGCCGAGTCCGGCGACCGTGTCGCTGAGGTGGTGCACGCCGACGTAGACGCGGGAGACCGCCACCGCGCCGGCCGCCGCGGCCACCGCCAGCCCCGTCACCGGTCCCCGCCCGCGGGCCAGGGCGTCCGCCATCGCGGCCGCGACGGCGGCGTGGCCCGACGGCCAGGACGACCCGGCCGGCTCCACGACGAGGCGCTCGGCCTCGGCCCGCTCGTACGGCCGCTCGCGCGGTAGCAGCGGCTTCACGGCCTGGGCCGCCGTCCAGGCGACGGCGCCGGCGCGCGCCACGTCGGCGGCGCGACGGCCGGCCCCGAGCGCGGCCAGGCCGCCGGCGACGACCCCGACGCCGTACAGCGACCCGGCGTCGGTCGCGACGCGGACGACCGCGTCACGGGCCGGCGTCCGGGTCGCGGCCGCGGCGTCGCGGACCGCGGCGTCGACGGCGTCGGCCCGTCCCGCCCGGACGGCGGCGGCCGAGGCGAGCAGCGCGATGGCGCCGAGGGTCGTCCGGAGCGCCACGCGGTCAGGCCCGGTCGGTCGGACCGTCGGCGCCCGCGGGGGTCGCGGGGGTCGCGGTGTCCCCGTCGGCCGCCTCGGCCGGGGCCGTCCGGCCCGCCGGCGGGGCGGCCGGCGCGTCCACCGACGGCGGGGCCGGCGCCGTCACGGCGTCCTCCGCGCGCGCCGCGGCGTCGGCGGCGGCCGCCCCCCCGGGGTCGTCCGCGTCCGAGGCTCCGTCCGCCCCCGTCGGCAGCGCGGCCGCCCGGAGCTCGGCCGCGGTCTCCTCGACCGGCCGGACCGTGTCGCGGAGCGCACGGCGCAGTTCGGTCCGGGTCCGGCTGAGCTCGCGGCGCAGCTCCTGGACGTCGCGCTCGACGTCGCTGAGGTCGGCGATGCCGCGCAGGTCCCGCGTCGCGTTCACGCCGTAGGTGCGGAGCCGGCGCAGCCCCTTCGCGGCGGCGCGGGCCGCCTCGGGGAGCCGCTCGGGCCCGAGCACGAACAGCGCGACCACCGCGATGAGGAGGAGCTCCTGCGGACCGGGCACGGCGGGCCTCCGGGGACGGCGCCCGGGCGTCCTGCCGCCCCGGCGCGCCCCGCGAGGCTACTGGCGGCCCCGGACCCGGCTCAGTCCCGCGGTCGTTCGCCCAGCGTCACGGCGAGCTCGAGCCGCTGCCCGTCCCGGACGATCCCGAACCGCACGACGTCGCCCGGCGCACGACGCCGGACCTCGGCCACGAGCTGCGACATGCTGGTCAGCTCGGCCCCGTCGACCGCGACGATGACGTCCCCGGGCAGCATCCCGGCCGCGTCGGCCCCGGAGCCGTCCTGGACCGACTCGACGACGGCGCCACGACGGTCGGGCAGCCCGAACGCGGTCGCGACCTCCTCGCTGACGTCGGTCCCGGTGATGCCGAGCAGCGGGTAGCGGACGAAGCCCTGCCGGATCAGCTGCTCGGCGGACGAGACCGCCTGCGACGACGTGACCGCGAAGCCGATGCCCTCGTTCGACCCGGTCCGCGAGAAGATCGCCGTGTTGATCCCGACCAGCCGGCCCTCGAGGTCGACGAGCGCGCCGCCCGAGTTCCCCGGGTTGATCGCGGCGTCCGTCTGGAGCACGGCCGGGATGCGGTCGTTCGTCCCGGGGATCGGGAGGTCGCGGTTCAGGGCGCTGACGATGCCGGCGGTGACGCTGGCGTCGAGCCCGAACGGCGAGCCGATGGCGACGACCGTCTCGCCGACGAGGAGCGGCTCGGACTCGGGCCGGATCGCGACGGCCGGCAGCCCGTCGGCGTCGATGCGGAGCACCGCGAGGTCGTTCAGGACGTCGGTCCCGACGATCTCGGCCGGGAGCTGCCCACCGGTCGCGAGCGTGACCGAGACGTCCGTGCCTGACTCGATGACGTGGTTGTTCGTGACGATGTACCCGTCGGAGCGGTAGATGACCCCGGAGCCGAGCGCCTCGCCCTGGAGGGCGGCGCCGCCGCGGACGTCGATGCGCACGACCGACGGCGTGACGAGGTCGGCGACCTGCGGGATGACGTCACGGGTGGGATCGATCGTCGGCCGGGTCGGGGCCGGGGCCGGAGCGGCCGACGCGGCGGTGTCGACGGCCGCGGGGGTCGCCGCCTCCTCGGCGACGTCGCCCGAGGGCAGCCCGACGGCGGCGAGCGTGACGGCGGCGCCGGCCGCACCGGCGACGACGGCCGTCAGCAGCGTCGTCCCCCGGCGGCGCGGCGCGGGGGCCGCGGCGGCGACGGGGGTGGAGGTCCGGCCGGTCGGCGGCGCGACGGTCGGGGCGGGCTGGCGGAGGTCGGCCCGCCCGAACGTGCCGGACCGGTCCGCCCCGACCTCGAGGTCGTCGACCCGGTCGTAGGCGGCGTCCCAGCCGGCGACGAGGCGCGTCTCGGCCGCGGCGTCCGGGCCGGCGTCGGCCGGCGCCCCGGGGGCGGCGCCGAGCGGCGGCACGGTCCCGGCGCCGGCGGTCCAGGGCCGGCGCCACTCGTCACGGTCGCGCTGCATCGTCGGCCTCCTCGTCCCCGAGGGTACGAAGCGAGTAGCGTCGCCGGACGGCCGGAGGGACGCGGGACGTGTCCGACGCGAACGACGCGACCATCCGCGACGAGCTGCGTCGCCTGTTCGCCGCCGAGGACGAGGTCCTGGCCGACGCCCGGCGCCGGGCGGCCGACCTCGACCCGCCGGACCCCGAGGAGGGGTCGCTGCTGGCCTGGCTGGCGGCGGGGCTGGGCCGGACCGGGGTGCCGCCGGAGGCGGTCGAGGTCGGCGCGGCCGGCGGCGTGACCGCGCTGTGGCTGCTGGCCGGGCTGCCGGCCGACGGCGCGGTGACCAGCATCGAGGCGGCGGCGGACGCGCACGCCCGGGCCTCCGAGGCCGTCGAGGTCGCGGGACGGGGCGACCGCGTCCGGGCGATCCTCGGCGCGCCCGCCGAGGTGCTGCCGCGCCTCGCCGACGCCCGGTACGGGCTCTGCCTGCTCCAGGTCCCGCCGGGCCAGCACCTCGGGCTGCTGCCGGACGCGCTGCGGCTGCTGGCGCCGGGCGGGACGCTCGTCGCACGGGGCGTGCTGCGCCGTGGCGAGCACGGGGCGGCGGCGGCCCGGTTCCTGGCCGCGCTCGCGGGCGACGAGCGGCTCCGCGCCACCGTGCTGCAGCAGCACGACGGCGTCCTGCTCGCCACGCTGCGCTGAGCGCCGGCCCGGACCGCGTCCCGACCTCGGCGGGCGCGCGTCAGAAGAAGCGGACCTTCGCGGCGAACTCGACCGCCGGGGCGAGGATGACCGCGAGGTAGAACATCCCGGTCGCGGCCTGGATGGAGCGGCCGCCCTCGCGGGCCAGCCGGACGTTGAACGCCGCGATCAGCGCGAGCAGCGAGAGCACGCCGAGCCCGAGCACGATCGTCATCGATCCGATGCGGAGCACCGGGGCGAACAGCAGCGCGCACTGCTCGAACGCCGCCCCGGAGAGCGCGGCGCAGGGGGCGGGGTTCCGGGCGCTGAGCAGCACCGACGCGAGCCCGGCGCCGAGGGCCGCCACGTTCACCCACGCGATCGTGACCATCGGCCGGTTCGACAGCCGCCGCTCGACCAGGTACCAGTGGCCCAGCAGCATCCCGAACCAGATCGAGCCGAGCAGCGCCGAGCCGAGCAGCAGCTCGACGAGGCCCTGCGCCACCCCACCCGCGCCGCCCCGCTCGGCCCGGAGCCCCGCGAGCGGGACCAGCAGGGCCAGACCGGCCCCCGCGGAGGCCAGTCCGACGAGCCGCGCCAGCACCGGCGGCGTCCCCGTCAGGCGCAGCGCCAGCGCGACGACACCGAGGACGACCGCCGTCGTCGCCAGCGGACCGACCGGCGCGACCGCGCTGGCGGGGTCGGCCGCGAGGACCCGAGCGACCGGTCCGGACAGCGCCGCCCGGCCGCCGAGCAGCAGCAGCACCGCCGTCCCCCCGGCGAGCAGCTCGAAGCCGCGGCGCACCCGGCCGTAGGTCGGGACGGTCCAGACGAGCACGGACGTGCCCACCCCGGTCATGAGGAGGACGAGCGCGAGCACGACGGCGGGGGTGGTCACGGGGCTACGCTACCGCCGACGCACCCCCCACTCCCCCGCGCCGTCCGTGCGCACCCCACGCCTCCGCGCCCGCGCCGCCGTGCGCGCCCGGCGCCGCCCCGAGGTCCGACGTGTCCGACGCGACCGCACCCCCACCGTCCGCGCGGCGGTGCGACCCGGGGCTGAAGGGCGAGCGCGAGCTCGTCGTCGCCGACGCCGACACCGCCAGCCGGCTCGGGTCCGGGACGGTGGACGTGCTCGGGACGCCCGCGGTCCTCGCGCTGGCCGAGGGCGCGTGCTGCGACGCGGTCGCGGACGGCCTCGCCCCCGAGGAGACGACGGTCGGCGCCTGGGCCGAGGTCGAGCACCTCCGTGCGGTGCCGGTCGGGACGCGGGTCTGCGCCCACGCGGTGCTGACCGGCCACCACGGCCGCCGGCTCGAGTTCACGGTCACCGTCGAGGCCGGCGGCGAGACGATCGCCCGCGTCCGGCACCGCCGCATCCTCGTCGAGCGCGACCGGTTCCTCGCGGGCAGCGCCCGGGTCTGACCGGGCCGCCCGGGCGCGCCGGCGCGGCTCAGGCCGGTGCCAGCCCCTCGAGCCAGGCCAGCAGCGTCCGGACCGGCGTGCCCGTACCACCCTTCGCGTGGTACGGGCCGGGCTCGGCCCGCCAGGCGGTGCCGGCGATGTCGAGGTGCGCCCAGGGCGTCCCGGACGGCACGACGCGGTGCAGGAACAGGGCGGCGATCAGCGACCCGGGGTCCTTCGCCGTCGTCACGTTGCGGACGTCGGCGACCGCGCCCTCGAGCCGGCCGCCGTACTCGTCGACCCCGAGCGGCAGGCGCCACAGCGGCTCGCCGGCGGCGGTCCCGGCCGCGGTCAGCGCCGCGGCGAGGTCGTCGTCGGTGCTGAACAGCCCACCGATGAGATCGCCGAGCGAGACGACGATCGCCCCGGTCAGGGTCGCGACGTCCACGATGACGTCCGGCCCGAGCTCGGCCGCGTGCGCGATCCCGTCGCCGAGGACCAGGCGTCCCTCGGCGTCGGTGTTCATGACCTCGACGGTCGTGCCGCCCCGCAGGCGCAGCACGTCGCTGACCCGCTGCGCGTCGCCGGAGACCATGTTCTCGGCCAGCGCCAGCACCGCGGTGACGGCGACCGGCAGGCGGAGCGCCGCGGCGGCGCGGACGACGGCCGCGACCGTGGCCGCGCCGGCCATGTCCATCTTCATGGTCTCCTGCCCGGCGGTCGGCTTCAGGGAGTAGCCGCCGGTGTCGAACGTGATGCCCTTGCCGACGAGCGCGACGTGCCGCGTCGCGCCGTCCGGGGCCCAGCGAAGCTCGACGAGACGCGGCGGGACGCTGGAGCCCCGGCCGACCCCGAGGATCCCGCCGTACCCGCCCTCGGCGAGCGCGACCTCGTCGAGGACCCGGACGGCGACGCCGGTGCCCTCGCAGGCGGCGACGACGCGGTCGGCCAGCGCGACGGGCCGCTTCTCGGCCGGCGGCGTGTTCACGAGGTCGCGGACCCAGGCGGTCGCCTCGGCCCCGGCGCGCGCGGCGGCCAGCGCGGTGGCGGCGTCGTCGCCGCCCGGGACCCCCGCCAGCACGACCCGGGCCAGCCGGTGCGGCCGTGGGCGGGACCGGTAGGCGTCGAAGCGGTACGCGCCGAGCAGCGCCCCCTCGGCGACGGCCCGGAGGACCGCGGCCGGCGCGGCCGAGTCGGGGCCGGTGGCGTCGGGGACCGCCGGGAGCGCGGCGAGGTCGGTCGCGAGCGCCGTCACGTCGCCGGCGGCCCGGACCGCCGTCCCGGCCGCACGGCGCAGGACGTCCCGGGTGCACCGCGCCGCCGGGCCGAGGCCGACGACCAGCACCGTCCGGGGGCCGCCCTCGCCCGGGACGCGGACCCGGACGGTGGTACCGGCCGCCCCGTCGAAGCCGAGCGCGACCAGCTCCTCGACCGGGTCGCCGAGCGGGGCCAGCAGCGCCGCGGCCGCGGCGGTCGGGACGGGCCGGCGCGGCGCCGTGTCGGTCGCCGCGTCGGCCGCCGCATCGCCGGCGGCCGCCGGCGGCGCGTACGCCCCGACGACGTGGAGGGGCGCGGCGAGGTCCGCCGGGGCGCCCGCGTCGGTCTCGAGCTCGATCACGTCAGGACCCCCGCGTCGGGCCGCGGAGCGGACCGCGGCGGCGCCCGAGGCTACTCACGGGGGCCGTAGCCTCCCCGGCGTGGACGCGCCGGAACGACCCGCGCCCGGGACGCCGGACGGCGCCCCGCCCGCGGTGCTGCCCGTCGACCTCCGCGACTGGGTCCGGTTCGACGCCGGCGCGGCGACCCGCGTCCGGGTCCTCGCGACGGGGTCCCTGGCGCTCGACCTGTGGTGCATCGAGCCCCACCAGGCCACCGACGTGCTGACGGTCGCCGGCTCGGACGTCACCTACACGGTCCTCGGCGGCCGGTCCTGGATCGCGACCGAGGAGGGCGAGGTCGGCCTCGACCCGCTCGGCAGCGTCCTCGTCCGGGCCGGGGTTGTCCACGGGATCGCGAACCGGGCGCCGGACCCACTGGTCGTGATGGCCGTATCCTCCCCGCCCGCCGCCGCTCCCGAGCACGCCTCCCCGGCGGCGACCGACGGTCGCGCCGTCCGCCCGGCCCCCGGCGAGGGCGCGGTGCGCGCCCTGCTGGCCCGCCTGCGGCGGTAGAGGAGACCCATGCGCCCCGGACCCGCGCGCGGCACGACCGCGACCGTCGAGATCGACGTCGACGCCACGATGACCGACGCCGGGCACGCCACGGGGCTCGGCGACGACCTGCCCCCGGTGCTCGGCTCGCTCGCGATGCTCTCGGTCGCGACCGGCGTCTGCCGCGACCTGCTCGCCCCCCACCTCGAGCCGGAGGAGCTGGCCGTCCCGGGCCGGCTGGACCTGATCCACCGCACGCCCATCCCGGTCGGGACCCGCGTGGCGTTCGAGGCGACGGTCCAGATGGTCGAGCCGACCCGCGTGACCTGCGAGGTCCTGCTGCGCACGGCGGCCGGGGTCGCGGCGCGCGCCTCGTACGAGCAGGAGGTCGTGCCCCGCGCGACCTGGCTCGAGCGGACGCCGGCGGCCTGAGCACGCCGGGCCGGCGCGCGGCTCAGGTCGCGGCGGCCTCCTCGGCCCGGACGGCGAGGTTCCGGAGCGAGCGGCGGAAGATGCGCCGGATCACCGGCAGCGCGAACGTCCGCGCGCCCCACTCGCCGAGGGCGCCGAGGGGCGGGTCGACCTCCTCCCACCACCCGATGCGCGTGCCGCCGTCGGGCAGGTCCGAGAGCTCGAACGCCCCCGTGCCGGTGATGATCCGGCCGAGGTGCGTCACCTCGAGCACCCGCCCCTCCTCCCAGCGGGTGACCCGCATCAGGTCCTGGACGGTGAACCCGAGCAGGTTCGTCGGGCAGCGCAGCTCGACGCCGACGCCCTCGCGGTGGGGCGAGGTGACGTGGACCTCCTTCGCGTCGAGCATCCACCGCGGCTGCTCCTCCCACCGGGTCAGCACGTCCCAGACGACGGCGCGCGGGGCGGTGGTGTCCTGGTGCAGATCGAGGCGCACGGGGGCTCCGGGGGGTCGGGGGCTGACGGGGTTCGGAGCCGCCGGGGGCCCGGGACGGCCGCCGGTAGGCTCCGGCGACCTCGAGGGCCCCGCGCGGCCCGCGCCCCCACGGACCGGAGGACCGCGTGTTCGCGGACATCGACGGCAACACCTTCCACTACACCAGCGTCGGCGACGGCCCGCCGATCGTGTTCGTCCACGGCCTCGGCGGCTCCGGACACGTCTGGCACGGCGTCGTCCAGACCATGTCCCAGCACCACCACTGCGTCACCGTCGACCTCCGCGGCCACGGCCGCAGCCAGGGCCGCGGGAAGCTCTCGGTGGACGGCTGGCGAAGGACGTCCACCGGCTGATCGCCGCCCTCGAGCTGCCGGCGGTGACCCTGGTCGGGCACTCGCTCGGCTCGCTGATCGCGCAGGAGGTGGCCCGGACCGAGCCGGAGTCCGTCGACCAGCTGGTGCTGGTCGGCGGCATCTCGTACTTCGAGCCGGCCACCGCCGACGCGTACCGCCAGCGGGCGGACGCCGTCGAGGCGGACGGCATGGACGCGCTCGTCGACGACTGGCTGGCCGGGGCGGTCTCGCCGCGGACGCACGCCACCCAGCCGGCGCTGGTCGGACTCCTCCGCGAGCTGTTCCTCCGGAACGACCCGCAGCACTACGCGAAGTCCTGCCGCGCGCTCGCGGACGCCCCCCGGATCGACCGCGAGGCGCTGGGGCAGCGCACGCTGATCCTGACCGGCGCCCACGACCGCTCGACGCCGCTGGCGATGTCCGAGGAGCTGAAGGCCTCGATCCCGGTCAGCCGGATCAAGGTCCTCCCGGGCGTCGGGCACTGGATGCCGCTCGAGGACCCCGAGGCCGTCGCGGCGGCGCTGCTCGAGTTCCTGACCTGACGGCCGACCACCCGCGTCCCGCGTCGGCCGCGGCCGACGGGCGCCTCGGGGTCGTCACGGACCTCGACGGGCTGTACGCGGACCTCGTCCTCGGCGGTCCGGGTCCCCGGGACGTCCCCTGGGTCGCGCTCTGCCTGGTCCAGAGCCTCGACGGCTCGGTGACGCTCGGCGACCTCTCGGCGGGGCTCGGCGGGCCGGCGGACCTCCGGGCGCTGGCCGGCGTCCGGGACGCCGCCGACGTGCTGCTCGTCGGCGGGGCGACCGTCCGCGACGAGTCGTACCCGCCGTACCCCGGCGGACCCGAGCGCCGCGCCGCCCGGGCGGCGAAGGGACTCGCGCCGGCCCCACCGGTCGCGATGGTGACCCGGACCGGGGCGCTGCCCGCCGGCCATCCGCTGGTCGCCGACCCGGCCCGGCCACCGCTCGTGATCACGGCCGCCGCCGACGCCGACCGCGTCCGCGCGGCGCTGGCCGTGCACCCCGCCGGGCCGGTGGCCGACCTCGTCGTGGCGGGCGACGCGACCGTCGCCTGGCCGGCGGTGCTGACCGCGCTGGCCGCGCGCGGGCTGACGCGGGTGTCGTGCGAGGGCGGCCCCCGCCTGGCCGGCGAGCTGCTGGCCGCGGGACTCGTCGACGAGGTGTTCACCACCATCGCCCCGGCCCTGGTCGGCGGTGACGGGCCGCGGCTGACCGTCGGCGCCCCGTCGGGCCGGCACGAGCTGGCGCTGGTCTCGGCCCTCGTGCACGGCGACGAGCTGCTGCTGCACTACGTCCGGGCGACCGCGTCGAGGTAGGTCCGGACCGCGCCGACGTCGTGGACCCGGACGAACCCGGGGAACGGTCGGACGGCGGCGACGGTCGCGAGCGTCTCGGGGAGCCGGTCCGCCGGCGCCGCGCCGGTGATGACGCCGGTGAAGAACTTGCGCGAGGCCCCCGTCAGGATCGCGAGGCCGCGGGCCGCGAACACCGGGTAGGCGCGCAGCAGCGCGACGTCGTCCCGCGGGTGCTTCGAGTACCCGAGCCCCGGGTCGAGGACGACCCGGTCCCGCGTGACGCCGTGCGCGACGGCCAGCGCCGTCCGCTCCTCGAACAGGTCCTCGATGTCGGCGACGACGTCCTCGAAGTCGAGGAACGCCTCCTGCTTGTGCGCGACCCGCGTGTGCAGGATCACGAGGGCCGCGGCATGGGCGGCGCAGTGCGCGGCGATGCGGACGTCGGCCAGCCCCGAGACGTCGTTGATCATGCAGGCACCGGCGGCCAGCGTCGCCGCGGCGACCTCCGCGAACGGCGTGTCGATCGAGACCGGGACGTCACGGGCCACGAGGGCCTCGACCAGCGGGACGGCGGCCCGGACCTGCTGGTCGAGCGGGACCGAGTCGCCGTAGGTGACGCCGGAGTCGGTCCCGACGTCGATGATGTCGGCGCCGGCCTCGACCAGCGCCAGCGCCCGGGCCAGCTGCGCGTCGAGGTCGGCGAGGTGCTCGGTGTCCGAGAACGACCCCGGGTTGGTGTTCACGATCCCCATGACGGCGGGACGGCCCGGGGCGAGGTCGAACACGTGCCGGCCGGCCGGGAGGCGCACGGCGGCGGGGGCGGCG
>Ga0075480_10001895_pt1 | contig 13349 bp, 17 predicted proteins | sample DEB08_DNA_7_FD_81590 | JGI IMG/M metagenome (GOLD analysis project Ga0075480, IMG submission 81590) | Aqueous microbial communities from the Delaware River and Bay under freshwater to marine salinity gradient to study organic matter... | ecosystem: Environmental > Aquatic > Marine > Coastal ... | reverse complement strand
TAAAGGCTGATAGTTTACTAAAGGAGAAACTAAAATGTATCAATCTGATGAACTTCAAAAGAAGTGGCAGCCAGTTCTTGAGCATACCGACCTTGAGCCAATCAAGGATGCCCATAAGAGAGCCGTTACTGCAACACTTCTAGAAAACCAAGAAATGTCTGCCCGTGAGCAGATGCAAGGTTCTGGTGGTTACAACGCTCCAACACTTCTCGGTGAGGCCGCTCCTGCTAACGCAATGGGAGCATCTTCATCTGTAGCAAGTGCTGGAAATGTTGATATTTACGATCCAGTTCTTATCTCACTCGTTCGCCGTTCAATGCCGAACCTAATTGCATATGATATCGCTGGCGTTCAGCCAATGACTGGTCCAACAGGACTTATCTTTGCAATGCGTTCACGCTTTACATCACAAACTGGCGCAGAAGCAATGTTTAACGAAGCAAACACTTCTTTCTCTGCTCTTGCTTCCGGTAACACTGCTCATCAGTTTGGTGTCGCTAACGGTGCTTTGGGTTCAACCCAAGCCGGTACTGACCCAGCTGACCGTGCATCTGGTTCTGGTTATACTGTACACACTGGTATGTCAACTGCACTTGGTGAAGCACTTGGCGACTCAAGCACTAACGCTTTCAACGAGATGGCATTCTCAGTTGAAAAAGTTGCTGTTACTGCTGTTAGCCGTGCGCTAAAGGCTGAGTACACAATGGAACTTGCTCAAGACCTTAAAGCAATTCACGGTCTTGACGCAGAAACAGAATTGTCAAACATTCTTTCTGCTGAGATCCTAGCTGAAATCAACCGTGAAGTAGTTCGTACAATCAACTACTCTGCTGTTGCTGGTGCTACAAAGAACGTAACGACTTCTGGTACTTTCGATCTTGACACCGACTCAAACGGTCGTTGGTCAGTTGAGAAGTTCAAGGGTCTTATGTTCCAAATCGAGCGTGATGCTAACGAACTAGCCAAGGCAACTCGCCGTGGTAAGGGTAACGTAATGATCTGTTCTTCTGATGTTGCTTCTGCACTTCAGATGGCTGGCGTTCTAGATTACACACCTGCACTTTCAAACAACCTTCAGGTTGATGATGCAGGTAACACATTTGCTGGCGTACTTAACGGCCGCATTCGTGTGTACATCGACCCATACTTTGCCGATGCAACTAATAACTACTACACAATTGGTTACAAAGGCTCAAGTTCATTTGACGCTGGTTTGTTCTACTGCCCATACGTTCCACTACAGATGGTTCGTGCAGTTGGTGAGAACACCTTCCAGCCGAAGATCGGCTTTAAGACCCGCTATGGTATTGTTGCTAATCCATTCGCTACTAACGATGGTAACGGCATTGCTGCCCGTCTTGGTTCTGGCGATGGCAACATCTACTACCGTATCGCAAAGGTTACCAACCTTATGTAATATAAGAGTTGGGTCAACCAACCTGAACTTGGGAGGGCTTTTGCCCTCCCTTTTTTTGTGCGTATAAATATACGCAAGGAGATATTGCTATGGCTCTACAAGGTACACAACCAAACAATTTAAGTTTTCTATCGCCAACTGGTTTTAGATTTCAGATTCAAAAAATTCCACATGTGAACTATTTTTGTACATCTGCTAATATTCCAGATATTAGTATGGGTCAGCTAGAACAAGATAATACATTTATTCGCTTGCCTATTCCTGGTGACAAACTCACATTTGGACAACTTGATCTAAATTTTCAAATTGATGAAGACCTAAAGAATTTTCGTGAAATCTACGATTGGTTAGTATCTCTGGGATACCCAGATAATTTTCAACAGAGACAGAGCGTACAGAATACACTAAAAGCAAATGCTGTAAGCACAGACAGGCAATATTCAGATGCAAGCCTAATTATTACTACAGCCCAGTACAAGCCTAATGTTGAAGTTAAATTCATTGATGCTTATCCAATTAATTTGGCCGCATTAGAATTTAACACAACGGGTACGGACATCGAATATCTGCAAGGGCAAGTATCATTTGCCTATAGAAAATACGAATTATCAACTATCGCATAAGGTGCTATAATGTTTAGTAAAATGTGCAAAGATCATATGGACTACGAAGGTCTATCACGCTGGCAACATTTCAAGCGGGCTATAGGCTTTGCATGGATGTCATGGGGCATCTGCTGGAGAGTTGTTGTTCATGCATTTATTCCATGTCTCTATACGAGATATGCCACAGAAAAAATTAAGGACATTGCGAAAAAATTATGACAAAGAAGTATCTGGTAGAACAGATAAATAAGTATATCAACTATCCCCAATACTGTAATTATCTAATTAAAATATTTGAATTGAGAATGAAAAATGATAAAAAATGAATTTTCTGTTGGAATTCTGAATGCATTTAAAAATTCAATAGGAACAAGTACACTTGGGCTTGCAATTATTTTCTTTGTTGGTCATATTATAATTGCTATGACTGTCGTAAGTATAATGACAGGAGCAAGTTTATGGGAAGCAGGTGCAGTTGCAATAGTTGAACCAGCAATCAATTCTGTATGGTTTTATGTATTACACAAAATATGGAAGTCGTTTAATGAAAGTTGAAGATATTATGGAGCAGTGGGACAAAGACTGCAAACTTGATGAAACAGAATTGGGCAATGAGTCCACAAAGATACCCACATTACACAATAAATACTTGAAGATATTTCTCGCAGAACGAGTTCGGCTCTTTCAACAAAAAGCTGAACTGAAAAAGAAGCGAAGAGTATTACTAGAATATTATTTGGGTGAACTAGATCAAAGCGAACTAGAAGAACTAGGTCGGGATCAATTTTATAAGAAACTTCTAAAGAATGAGGTTGATCTTTATATTGATAGTGATGACATGCTGACAGATATTAGTCTGAAGGTTACATTACAGCAAGAGAAGGTCGACTATCTTGAATCAATAATCAAGAGCATAAACAATAGAGGCTTTCAGATCAAAAATGCAATCGAATGGAACAGATTTATCACCGGATGATTATCTTGAAGAAAGAGTGAGATCAATTAAGAAGCGCATATTTCGCTTCAAACAAGATTATGGATATTTATGGCCCAAACAAAAGACCCCTACACCCCCAGCACCGGTGCAGAAGAAACCCGTGAAACAATCTATGTACACAAACTCAACGAAGCATTCATTAAGTTGGGATCAGATTCAGGCACTGCACAAGAAATAAGTGACTATTTCACTTTTGAAGTCCCTGGCGCTAAATTTATGCCCGCTTATCGAAACAAGTATTGGGATGGTAAGATACGATTGTTCAATGTGAACACCAGACAGATATACGCTGGTCTGTTTCATCATCTGCAACAATTCTGTCAAGAGCGTGATTACATTCTTGAGGATGTGGATGATGCATATGCATTGAATGATATATCTACAAAAGAAGCCTCGGAGTTTTTCTCTTCTTACCCGATACAACCTCGTGATTATCAGATCGGTGCTTTTGTACACGCCATACGCCACAGCCGTGCGATGATTCTCTCGCCTACGGCGAGTGGTAAATCCCTCATCATCTATATGCTTTGCGACTTTCTACCGGGGCGTAAGCTGATAATTGTACCCACTACTTCATTAGTATCTCAGATGAATGGTGATTTCAAAGATTATTCTGAGAATCAACATAGTTATTCTACACACTTAATCATGGCAGGTCAAGACAAAAATGCAGATGCAGACATTTTTATTTCAACCTGGCAGTCAATCTATAAGATGCCTCGTAAATGGTTTGATCAGTTTGATGTTGTAATAGGTGACGAAGCGCATCTATTTAAGTCACAATCACTAACTAGCATTATGACCAAATTAGAAAATTGTAAGTATCGCTATGGTTTTACGGGTACATTGGACGGGACACAGACGCACCAGCTGGTTTTAGAGGGATTATTTGGTAGTGTGATGAAGGTTATCTCCACTAAAGAATTAATGGATTCCGATACTGTCGCCGATTTAAAAATTAAGGGCCTTGTTCTAAAATATCCAGATGTCACACGCAAGATGATGACAAAAGCAGATTATAAAGATGAGATTGATTTTCTCATTTCAAATGAAGCACGAAATAAATTCATAAAAAACTTGACATTGAGTCAAAAAGGTAATACACTGGTACTTTATCAAATGGTAGAGAAGCACGGTCAAGTCTTATATGATCTCATAAATAGTAGCGTAGACGAAAATCGCAAAGTATTTTTTGTACATGGAAAGGTTGATGCAGATGAGCGAGAAGAAGTTAGACGAATTACAGAAGGTGAAGATGGCGCTATCATCATCGCTAGTTATGGCACTTTCTCAACTGGCATCAACATACGAAACTTACATAATATTATCTTTGCTAGTCCTAGTAAGTCTCGTATAAGAAATCTACAGTCAATTGGTAGAGGACTACGCAAGGGCAATAATAAAGATTCTGCTACACTATATGACATAGCAGATGATCTATCTTGGAAGAATTGGCACAACTACACGCTAAAGCATTTTGCTATTCGTGTGAAGATGTATAATGAGGAAGAGTTTAACTACAAAATTTACAATATTAGGATCAACGATGTTAAGTCTGATAAAATTAGTAAACGGAGAAACTCTAATCTGTTCGATAATTGAGAGGACAGAAAGCGGGTTTCTAATTGAAGACCCCCTTAAACTTGAAATTGTAAATCATGGTGGTGTTCCGTCCATGATGACAACTTACTGGATTCCTTTGCCTGATGATGAATTAAGGGTTGACATTTGGCAGGATCATGTTATAATGATAAGTGATATGACCGAAGATTTAGAGAAATTTTATTTGAAGGCTCTTAAACATGCAAGAGGTATAAAGCCGATAGACAACGCAAAAGTTAAGGTTGATAAAGATAAAGATAATCTTGAGAATGATATTAAGAATATGACTAATCAGCAAAAGAAAAAATTGTATGCGGCGGTCGCTGGACTATCTGCGAACACCGTCTTTCATTAAGGATTAATTATGGACAAACCAAAAAGACAAAAGCATAATTATGTTGACAACAAGAAATTTTTGGCCGAGATGATTACATTTAGAGAATCAGTCATTGCGGCAGAGAAAGAAGGCAAAACACGACCAGTGGTGCCATTCTATATTGGTGATTGCATTATGAAAATTGCCACACATTTGTCATACAAACCAAATTTTATAAACTATACGTTTAGAGAAGAGATGATTTCAGATGGTATTGAAAACTGTCTGCAATATATCGACAACTTCAATCCAGAAAAATCTAAGAATCCGTTTGCGTATTTCACACAGATTATTTACTACGCATTTCTTAGAAGGATTCAAAAAGAAAAACGATATCTCTATACAAAATATAAAGCAACTGAAAATGCTAATATTTTTGGTGGAACTTCTGATGTCCAAGAAAGTGATATCATGTCACACTATAATGATGGCGTAAAGCATAATGAATGGTCACAAGAATATATGGGTGACTTTATTGAGAACTTTGAGGCAAATAAACGCCGCAAGAAGAAGACAACACGACCGACACTTGATAAGTTTATTACTGAGGACAAAGATGAAGATAGCACTGGTTACTGATACGCATTGGGGAGTAAGAAACGATGCTCATCATTTTCTTAATTACATGGGTAAGTTTTACGATAATATTTTCTTTCCCTATCTGGAAGAAAACGGGATTGACACGATCATACATCTCGGAGATATCGTTGATAGGCGCAAGTATATCAACTATGTTACTCTACGCCATCTCAAAGATACTTTCATAAATCCTATCATTGAGAAGGGATATGATCTTCATGTAATCATCGGCAATCACGATGTACCATACAAGAATACAAATGACATAAATTCAATGCGTGAGATATTCTCAGAGCATAAAGTGAAGTCATACTGGGAGCCGGAGACGGTTCAGTTTGATGGTACTGATATATGTTTAATGCCGTGGATCAATAACGCTAATTATGCTCAAGCGATTGATCATATGGACAAGACACCAGCGCAGGTGCTATTTGGCCATCTAGAGATTGCTGGCTGTCTAATGATGCGTGGCCAACATAACGAGCATGGCATGTCTAAAGAGCAATTTTCAAAATTTGATCTTGTAGCATCTGGTCACTTTCACACTGGATCAGTAACAAATAACATCACATATCTAGGCACCCCATACGAATTGACATGGAGTGATTATCAAGATCCGAAGGGTTTTCATGTCTTTGATACAGATACAAGAGAATTGACAAAGGTTCGTAATCCCTATCGTATGTTCAATAAGGTATTTTATGATGATGCTGATAAAGAAGCCAAAGACATTCTAGATAAAGATTTCTCTGGCTTTGAAGGCACATATGTCAAAGTCGTAACTCAGAACAAAGAAAACCCATATTGGTTTGATCAGTTTATGGATAAATTGTATCAAGCAAATCCGGTCAACATCCAGATTGTTGATGACCATCTTAATTTGAATCTTGAAGATGATGAAGATATTGTCAACGAAGCAGAAGATACTATCACCATACTATCAAAATATATTGACAATATGGAGACAAATGTGCCAAAGAAAAGACTTGACAATTTGATGCGAACCCTCTATAATGAGGCACTATATATGGAAGTGTAATATGATGAATACTTGCATCATTTCACTTGATATCAATGTAAGGACTGGCGAAGTATAGCATGATTTATTTCAAGACGATTAGATATAAGAACTTTCTATCGACTGGCAATGTAAATACAGAAATCCAACTTAACAGATCACCAAACACACTCATTGTGGGTGAGAATGGCGCTGGCAAGTCTACAATTCTGGATGCATTGTGTTTTGTCTTGTTCAACAAACCATTTCGTAAAATCTCTAAGCCACAATTGATGAATACTATCAATCAGCGTGATTTGCTTTGTGAAATTGAGTTTAGTATTGGCAAGCAAGAATATCTTGTAAGACGAGGCATCAAGCCTGGTATCTTTGAGATTATTCAAAATGGCAATCTTCTTAATCAACCAGGGTCAGCAAGAGATTATCAGAAGCAACTTGAAGAGACCATTCTTAAACTAAACTACAAATCTTTTACACAGATTGTGGTATTGGGTGCGTCTACGTTTGTGCCATTCATGCAGTTGACTGCCGCTAATCGTAGAGATGTTATCGAAGACCTTCTAGATATCAGTATCTTTTCATCTATGGGCAAACTTCTCAAAGATCGTATTGCAGAGAATAAAGAAGATATTCGTGATATTGAGTATCAGATGCAGTTAACCGAAAGTAAGATTGGCACACAAAAAGATTATATTAAAAAACTCAAAGCCCAGAGTGATGACACCATCGCTACTTTTACTGGTATGATCAATGAATCAAACGAAGAGATTACTACACTTACTTCCAATAATGCTTGTATGACAACTAAGACTCAAATGTTGCTTGATAGTGTAAAAGATTCTCAGAGTATCACACTAAAAAGTGGCAAGGTGTTTGATCTGATCAGTAAGTTGAAAAGTAAGCATGACAAAGCCCACAAAAGAATTGATTTCTTTGACAACCATGATGAATGCCCTACCTGCCAGCAAGAGATTGAGAATACAATCAAACGTAAGGTTATTGGTGACACGCAGGGTATTATATCTAAAGTCAAAGGTGGAATATCAGAATTAGAGAATGAGTATAATTTATTGCAGGCAAGACTTAATGAAATACAAACTGTACAGTCTCAGATAACCTTATTTCAAACTAATATTTCTTCAAATCTATCAGCAATTAAGTCATTAGAAAAATCTATCAAGAAGAATGCGAATGAGATACAGAAAATACAAGAGGCTGGCGCAGATGACACAGATGCAAAAGATACACTTGACGCTCTAAAAGCAGAAAATGAGCAACTTACTGGGCGCAAAGAAGAACTAATTAATTCAAGAGAATTGTTTGGTGTTGCGGCAGACATGCTAAAAGATGGTGGTATTAAAACCAAAATCATTAAACAGTATGTGCCAATTATGAATAAATTAATTAACAAATATTTGGCCGCACTCGACTTCTTTGTTGCATTTGAACTAGATGAGGAATTCAATGAAATCATTAAGAGCCGACATAGAGATGAGTTTTCATATGCCTCGTTCTCAGAAGGTGAAAAAATGCGAATTGATCTTGCATTATTATTTACTTGGAGAGCAGTGGCTAAACTCAAAAACAGTACTAACACTAACCTACTTATCTTGGATGAAGTCTTTGATGCTTCACTTGATACTGCTGGTTGTGATGAGTTTCTTAAACTAATCCATCAGTTGGGTGGAGAGACCAATGTATTTGTTATCTCACATAAAGGTGACATTTTATCAGAAAAGTTCCGCAGTCAAATTAGATTTGAAAAGGTGAAGAACTTTAGTCGAATTGCCGCATGAGATTCTTTCTTATCAGAATAGAGATAGACCCTCCTGATCAACTTGAGTTTGATTTTATGAGAGGTGGCTATGAAGTCTGGTCGAGAGGTAAAGATGAAGATGAGGCTCTCAGAAAAATTAGAGAGTATCATGGAAAAACTAGAAGTGATTTACAATTTACAATGGTTAGAGAAGTATGGGTAAAAGAAGCGCATTTCAAAGAGTAGAAAGAGATTTCTATCCTACACCATTAGCGGCAGTATTACCATTACTACCTCATCTACCCGAAGCAGTTAGATTTGCTGAACCGTGTGCTGGTGATGGTCGTCTAATTCACATTCTTGAAGAAGAGACTGATGCTATCTGCATGTGGGCTAGTGACATTGAACCACAGAGTAAAGGTATATTACAAGATGATTTTAGAGATGTTGGCTACGAAGAGTTATTTGAATCTGGCTGTGTAATTACAAATCCACCATGGGACAGAAAGATATTACATCCATTCATTGAGCATTTTGTATTCAACGAGAAGATGACAACATGGCTACTATTTGATTCTGACTGGATGCACACAAAGCAATCAGCACCATATATGAAACATTGCTCTGATATTATTAGTATTGGCAGAGTTAAGTGGATTGAAGGAAGTACTGGTGTTGGTAAAGATAATTGTTGCTGGTATAAATTTGTTTCAGAGCCAGTGTTAGAAACTAAGTTTCATGGGAGAACAGAATGAGTATTTTTAAACTAATTGAGAAGAACAGCATCAAAGAAATGGCCAGTTCGCCTTTCGACTTCAATGTATCGGACCCTATTGAACTGTTTCAAGATTTAAAAGATACTATGATTCATAACCGAGGCACAAGTTTGTCTGCACCTCAGTGTGGTATTCCTTTGCGGGTGTTTGTGATGGGCAATTGGAATGATCCTGATAGTGTCGCTGGAGTGTTCAATCCAAAAATTGTTGCTTGGTCAGATAATGATCTTGAAATAGAGGAAGAACAATGCTTGACATTCCCGGGCCTTTATGTTAAGATGAAAAGATACTCAACGATAAGAGCAAGATATACAACTGAAAATAATGTAACTGATACAATAAGGTTTGGTGGTCTGACCAGCAAAATATTTCAACATCAGGTGGACCTTTTAGATGGAATCCTATATACTAAGAAAGCAAATAGATTTCACTTAGAGCAAGCAATTAGCAAAAAGAAAAAACTTGATAAATTGAGACAGAAAAATATGGGAAGAGTAGCATAATGAAAGCGGGTAAAATTTGGGGACAGACAGAACTTGTTGAAGCAAATGGTGTTCTTGAGTTTCATAGAATTGAGACTAAAGCAGGTGGTGTTTGTTCTAAGCATCTACATGAGTTTAAGTGGAATGGTTTTTTTGTCGAGTCAGGCAAACTTCTGATTCGTGTATGGCAAAGTGACTATGACTTGGTTGATGAAACAATTATTGGCCCGGGTGAGTTTACTAAGGTAAAACCGGGTGTACTTCATCAGTTTGAATGCCTTGAAGATGCAGTAGCCTTTGAACTGTATTGGGCAGAATTTAATCACAATGATATCAAGCGTGAGAGCGTTGGATTTGAAAGGAATTAATTATGAGTTACATAGACGATTTGAGAGCAATTCTCAGCAACGAAGTTAAAGTAGCAGAGAGTAAATTACAGCCACACGATACTGGTCATATTCACACGGCTATCGCATATATGAAGAGCCGTTTAGAGGAAATTGACACAGCCGAAAATAAACTACGAGGAGAAACAGATAATGGCTAAAACTATTCTAGTGATGGGTCTACCTGGGTCAGGTAAAAGCACACTAGCAAACAAAATTCGACAAAAACTTGGTGATGCTGATCACTTCAATGCTGATGAAGTCCGTAAACGGTTTGATGACTGGGATTTCAGTGAAGAGGGTCGTTTACGTCAAGCAGAGCGTATGCGAGTTCTCGGTGCTGAATCAGATAAGCAGTGGGCTATTCTGGATTTTGTATGTCCTAAGCAAGAGTACCGCCATATCGTAACTGCCGATGTTACTATCTGGTTGGATACAATTGAGGATGGTCGTTATGAAGACACCAACAAAATGTTTGAAGTGCCTATCAATGATGGTGGTGTAGTGTCAGTTGACTATCACTTTACAGAGATGGAATCAGACGCACAATCAGATGCTATTGTTGCCGATCTACAGCCATTCTCATGGCGTAAAGAGACAGTACAGATGCTTGGCCGTTGGCAGCCATGGCACGATGGTCACACAGCATTGTTTGAGCGTTGTCTGGCAAAGACTGGTCAAGTTGCTATTCAAGTCCGTGACGTACAGGGCTGGGATGACAGCAATCCTTTTGACTTTGAGACAGTGAAGCGAAATATTATTAAGGGATTAGCAGAAAATGGCTTTACACACGGTAAAGAATATGTTATTATGCTTGTACCTAATATCGTAAACATTACTTACGGTCGCAAAGTAGGCTATGCTATTGAACAAGAGCATTTTGATGAAAAAGTCGAAAATATTTCAGCCACAGCGATCAGGGCAAAAATGGGACTAAAATGACAAACACACCAGCACCAGTAGTAGAAGAAAGTGCCTCATACGATAACTACCTTGATACATCAAATCGTATCGAAGACTCGTATAAGACCACACTTGACAAATTCGTGGGCGAAGAGATTAATCAGGCTCTCCACGATAGAACGAAAGCCAGTATACAAGACAAGTATGCAGATGTATATAAAGTTGTCTATGTCCACTTTCGTAATGTCAATGATATGGCAGACTTTTGTTCTAAGATTGGTCAAGTAGTAGACTACAAGACTAAGGATACATTTTTTCCACTTGCTGATCCTTCAACGGCTCTCTTCCAAGAAGATCAGCCCACGAATATCACAGTTGACAAGAAGTACCTTATGCCTCGTAAAAAGTCTAAATCTACTACGGTGCTGGATGTTGAAGTTGAAGAATCAGTTGTGGATGTCAATGCGAAGTGGCATGAACATTGGGTAGATATGCCCGAGTTCACACAAGAGAATAATCCACCATTTCGTACTGTTCATATGAAGTTTCGTAATGAAGCAGATTATAAAGAGTTTGCAAAGCGTATTGGTCAAGAACTGACTAATAAATCTAAAGCAATCTGGCATCCAAAACTTGATATCACGGCTAATCGTCTTCTACGTTGGGTACAAGATGATGAGCATACATTGCCAAAGTATCCAATGTATATTGTATCGAAGGGTAGGCACGAATCTATGCACACCTCTCGCTCTCTCGCACGGATGCGTATCCCTCACAATATTGTGATTGAGCCTCAGGATTATGAGAATTATGATCAAGCATTGGATAACTTTGGCATTCGTGATATGGTGACACTTCTGGTCGCTCCATTCTCAAATCATGGCGATGGCCCGGGACGTGCAAGAAACTGGGCTTGGGATCATTCTATTAGCATTGGTGCTACAAGTCACTGGGTACTAGATGACAATATCAGCGATTTCTATCGTCTACATGAAAATATGCGTATTCGCTTTGAATCTGGTGTAGGCTTTCGTGTGATGGAAGATTTTGTCGATAGATATGATAATGTCTATATTTCTGGACCACAGTATCGTTTCTTCATCGCTCCAGACCAGAAGTATCCTCCATTTGTTGCTAACACACGCATTTATTCAACATTGCTGATTCGTAATGACTGTAAGCATCGCTGGCGTGGTCGTTACAACGAAGATACAGATATTTGTCTAAGAGTTCTAAAAGACGGTGATGTTTGTGTTCAATTCAACGCATTTATGCAAGGCAAAGCGGCTACCCAAACAGTAAAGGGTGGCAATACAGAAGAATTTTATCACGCAGAACATTCAGAAAAAATCAATAAAGAAGGCTATAATACAGACGGCACGATCAATAAATCGCAGATGCTGGCTGATATGCACCCAGATGTAGCAAGAGTCGTATGGCGATATGGTAGATGGCATCACTGGGTTGACTATGGACCGTTCAAGAAGAATAAACTTCAATATAAGAAGGGTCTCAAAGTCAAATCTGGCGTAAATAATTATGGTATGCGCCTAGAAACCAATTTTAATGGTTGACAAACTCTCCTCTTTTTGCTATAACAGTCATATAGTGATTCGCAAAAAGAGGAGAATACCATGTGTTCAGTTACAGAAGCGTATGATCGCCGCCCAACTTGTGTCAATGAGGGCTGTGAAAAACCAGTTCATTGTTCGGGTAAAACATCGACAGGTCTCCCAATCTGGCGCCCATACTGCGGTCGTTGTCACCAAGCAGTAGGAGGCCGAAACACATATGCTGAGGGTGTGACACCTATCAAAAAAAAGTATTGCGAAAATCAAGATGGTCAATTGGGCTTTGGTGAATGTTCAGCCCAGATTGTTGATATGTGTCAATTAGACTTAGATCACATTGATGGTGATCATTACAATAATACTCCTGATAATATTCAAACAATCTGTAAAAATTGTCATTCTCTGAAAACAAAATTGAATGGTGATAGCCGTTCATATTCAACGATCAAAAAAAGTGCTTGACAATATCAGCATATCCTGATAGAGTCATAAGGTATTGAGAGAGGTGATTCGCAAATGGTAAATATTCAATCTAAAGAAGTTCTGGCTCGTCTGCTTGCTACTGAGAATATTACAGTAGTACATCAGAATACCCAGACCGCATCATTCAACGTAAAAGATCGTATTCTGACGCTCCCACTTTGGGATGATATGCAGAATTATACTTATGATCACTTGGTCGGCCACGAAGTTGCCCATGCTCTCTATACTGATGGTGAAGAGTGGATGACCGCCGCTAAAGAAGGTGGTAATGGATTTCAGTCTTTTCTGAATGTTGTAGAAGATGCTCGGATCGAAAAACTGATCCAGCGCCGTTACCCTGGTCTGCGTAAGCCCTTTATTCAATCTTATAAGAAAATGCTTGCTGATGGTTTCTTCGG
>Ga0075480_10001892_pt1 | contig 13361 bp, 9 predicted proteins | sample DEB08_DNA_7_FD_81590 | JGI IMG/M metagenome (GOLD analysis project Ga0075480, IMG submission 81590) | Aqueous microbial communities from the Delaware River and Bay under freshwater to marine salinity gradient to study organic matter... | ecosystem: Environmental > Aquatic > Marine > Coastal ... | reverse complement strand
TAAGCAGTTTTATGGAGATATAATCGTTAAAGAAGAGGATGTTGTTAAGAGAAAAACATATCCTGATAGTTGCGTACTTGCTACATGGAGTATTGACCTTCATTATCCTAAAAAGCAATACATTGGCAAATTTAAAGATAATCCATTTATTTCCTATGCAGTGCACGGAAAAGGCGTTGACCGCAAAAAAGGCTATGCATTCCCATATAGAAGTTTTTACTCAAGAGATTTTGATAATCTATTTATTGCTTGCCGTGCCCTTAGTGTAACTCATGAAGCTTTAGGAACTATCCGCGTAATGAATACTTTGGGAATGGTTGGAGTTGCAGTTGGCAGAGCATGTCGAGTTGCAGTTGAAAATAATACAACAACACGTGGCGTCTATGAAAAACACCTGGATGAAGCGAAAGAGCTTTGGAGATTACCAGGTAAAGCTCGTAAAGAATTCAAAAGATAGAATACTAAGAAACGTTATAATGAAGCCGCAGATTTATGATAATTTGCGGCTTCTCTTTTATTATTGAGGTGAATTCTGTAAACTGATGCAGATGTCTAAGTGGAAAAATAACTATCTAAAAATTTATAGAATGGGAATTGTCCTAGGGGCAATTTTTGTCATTTATTATTTCCATTATCAAAAGTCCGTTCGCGGTAAAGCCCCAATATCACTCGAAGAAGTTCAGGTATACTTAAAATCGGCTAAGTCTATCAGCTATGGTAAGAAAGGGGTGGAGATATTTGATAATGCTGAGCAATTGATAGGTAAGGCATTTACAACTTCTCCAGACTGTGATGATATAAAAGGTTATGCTGGGTCAACAGACTCGCTAATAATCTTGGATCTTAAAAATGAAATTTTAGGAGTTTCCTTACGAAGTTCTCAAGATACACCAGGTCATGTAGAAGATGTAAAAGACGATTATGAGTTTATTGAACGCTGGCAAGGAAAAGATTTTATAAAGTTATCCGAAATAAAAGATCTAGAAGAGCACGAAATATGGGCTGTTTCTGGAGCCACAAGAACCAGTGAGTGTATGGCTTGGGGTATTATTCAAAAATCTAAAATTTATCAAAATAAGAATGCCGCACTCAGTTTTACTTTTCATTGGCGCGATTTAGTAATTGCTTCTGTTGTTCTCATCGCAATTTTACTTACTTTTACTAAGCTCAAAGAAAAACCAAAATGGCGTTTGGTAGGACGTTGGTCAATTTTTGTTTTGATCGTAGCTTTTGGGGTGGATTTGCTTTGTTTTGCCTTATTTGGCGGTTGGGCAAAGAATGGAATACCCATTTACAGTGCTGCTATCCTAGCTGGATTCGTGGTTCTCATGTTTATTATACCTTTAACTACAAGGAAGCAGATTTACTGTCAGCAGATTTGTCCTCATGGTTTGATGCAAGAGACCTTGGCGCAAAGAGTTCCTTCGAAATACACATGGAAAATTTCAAAAGATCTAAAATGGGCTTTGAAGTTTATTCCTGGTTTGCTCATATTTTTTACTGTAGTAGTTCTGATTTTTGAGCTGCCTTTTGACCTATCAAATCTAGAGGTGTTTTCTGCTTGGTATCCAACTCGTGCGTCTACTATTTGTTTAGTGCTCTTTGTCCTATCTCTAATTTTTTCTGCTTTTGTACCTAAAGGTTACTGTAAATATGCCTGCCCTACAGGGCGCTTTCTAGAATATTTACGTGATGCAGGAAAGGCGGATAAGTTTAGTTTCTCAGATAAAATGGCAGGTTTGATTCTCGTTGTTTTAATTGCCATGGCCTTCCTTGCAGATAAAGTTAGTGAGGTGCTTTTGTGAAAAAGAAAGTTTATTTAGGACTTATTGTTTTACTCTTGTTAGTACTAACATCATGGCTCTTTTATCAGAAAAGTATATTACTCAAAACTGAAGTTGTAGCTAATGATCTACGAAAAGCCTTGTTAGCTTACATTGAGCAAGAAGAATCTTACCCTAAAAGTTTAGAGAAGATAAAATACAATGACCGCAAGCTATCAGTCGAGTATTTCTATCTCGAAGATGGACGTGGTTGTAAGTTTATTATCGAAGGACAAAAATTTGAACTATGGGACGAGAAGAGGTAGGACTCTTTTCGTTAACTAACCATAGAAAGTCTGTCACAAGCAGTTTCAGCAGCATTTTTAACTAGCTTAGAGTATTTATCCAATACAGCTTGCTCGAGATCTTGTCCTAGAACACAAATGCCTATTGAGCCTTTAACTTCACCATTTTGGAAAACAGGGAAGATGGCTCGAGAGCAAGGATAGCCTGGATCATTTCCGAGGAAGTAACCTTTGTCTTTAATTGCAGCTAAGTTTTTAAGGAAGTTTTCTCTAATATCAGCCTTAGGTTTCTTCGCTTTGATCAGGAACTCAACAAGTTGTTCATCTTCGAATGCTAAAATTGTAAGAGCGCTTGGGTGAGTGAAAATCCTATCATTTCTGGCACCAATTTGTCGATAGAACATAGATCCTGGCCATTCTTTTTTGGAGATGATTTTTGCCGCATCTCCATCCATCTCGAAGTATACAGCGGATTGTTGTGCATTTTCGGCTAACTTTTCAATTATTGGGCGAATAACTTCCTCAGTGGAATTTAGCGTAACGGCCTTGTGTGCAAAAGAAATAGCAGCTTGTCCTAGATAGTATTTACCAGAAGAGGATTTTTGAAGTAGGTTTTCTTGGACCATAGATTTCAATAGGCGAGCTAAGGTCGCAATGGCAATTCCATCACAAGCTTGGCCGATTTCAGTATAGCTAATGCCGTCTTTGCTATCTGCTACAAAATTTAGTACTTCAAATGTTCTAGATAATTGATTTGTTGACATGTCTTCCCACTTCGCCAGTTAAATTCTTAGTCTCAAATATGATATCGCAAAGCTTTACATAGAACAAGCAATTCTCTTGAAAAAGTCTCTGTTTTGACACAAAAAAAGCCTGTGAATGTTCACAGGCTAAAAGAAAAAGTTTTGATTAGTACTTATCCCGCTAGGAATTCTTTGTACTGTTCAGCACTCATAAATGATGAGGTATCAATATTGGAAGCGCTAAATTTGCAAATCCAACCTTTGCCTTCTGCATCTTCGTTTACGAGTTCTGGAGAATCTTCTAGTTCTTCATTTGCTTCAGTTACAGAGCCGTTAATAGGACTGTAGATGTCAGAAGCAGCTTTTACTGATTCTACGACTGAAAATACATCACCAATACTGTATTCAGCTCCAGTTTCTGGAAGTTCAACGTAAGTAATGTCACCCAACTCTTCTGCAGCGTGAACGCTGATTCCAACAGTTGCTGTATCGCCATCAATCTCGAGCCATTCGTGCTCTTTGGTGTAGTATTTCATTTAGAGTCCTTAGTTGTTAGCTGGCTTTTGTTGCCAAGATTTCCATATCTGTGAAAGTTATCACTTACTGAAGTGCTTTTAAGATAGTTCAAAAGTTCAAGACGGCCACTTGAGTAGACAGGATTTGCTTGCAGAGAAACGAATTTTTCTGCAGCTTTTATCTGCCATTCTTCAGGGACGCTTTGAATTATTCTGGTTTTAGTCAATTCAGAAGATGCTATTTCATTAATCAGTTCTTCTTCATTGACTACTTTTATTGTAACTCCTTGGAGTTGAAAATCGTTTAGTTTGAATCTGTCGGCACTTTTCTGATCGCAAATCACATCAATTGGACTTCCACAGACATGGGATGCTGTTATCACCCTATAAATGTCGAGAAACTCTTCTTCTCCTCTTATGAAGAATTTTACTTTTTCTACAGGAGTGTATTTGAGGTAGTTTTCCTGTCCAGTTAGTTGAGAAGGATCTTCTTTTTTCTGGAAGTAGTTTTCGAGATTGTATAAATAACTTCCTACTGCTATTTCCCAGGTTTGTACTTCAGAAGGAGCTTGAGAACTTAGAATTTCTTTGATGGATGTATAGTCAGACATGATGTTATTTATCTCTTTAGGGAATGATTGTTCTTTTATCTCCATTAATTGGACAAGGTAATTGGGGCCTCCTGCTTTGAAGCCGCGGCCAAAGGAGCTGTTTTTGATGCCTCCAAATGCTTGGCGACGAACAATGGCTCCAGTTATAGTTCGGTTGATATAAGCATTGCCTACCTGGATATTATTGAGCCAGTGTTCTTTCTCTCGATCATCTAAAGAATGAATACCTCCAGTTAAGCCGAACTTTGATGAGTTGGCCATTTCGACAGCTGCTTCTATTGAATCTGCTTTTACTATTCCAAGTACAGGCCCGAAGAATTCTGTAGTGAAAGTAAATGATCCAGGTTTAACACCGAGTTTTATGCCTGGAGACCATAAGTGTGGATTATTTTCATCTTGTTTTGGTTCCAATAACCACTCTTCGCCTTTCTCTAAACTTGTTAAGGCTTTTAGTAGCTTTCCATGCGGCTTGTTAATCATAGGGTTAACTTTGCTGGCAGGGTCGTATGAAGGAGCAACTTTTAGGGACGCTGCTGCATCTCGAAGAGTTTCTAAAAATGTTTTGTCTTCATAGACATTCTTTTCGAGGATTGCTAATGAGCAAGCTGAGCATTTTTGGCCTGCGTGACCAAAGGCAGAATGAACAATGTCTTTAACCGCTAAGTCTCTATCGCACAGGTCTGAAACTATAATTGAGTTTTTACCTCCAGTTTCAGCCATTAGATTTAGCTGAGGGTTCATTTTCATGAATAGCTGAGCCGTTTCTGTAGCTCCAGTTAGTATGCATGCTTTAATTCTTTTATCGCTAACTAACATTGAGCCTTCTGGATTATCCTCACAGCTAATAAACTGTAGAATATCTTTTGGAATTCCTGCATCATATAGTGCTTTTGCCACATGCCAACCAGTTAATACAGCTTCTGGAGCTGGCTTAAAAATCACAGTATTTCCTGTTACTAAAGCTGCGACTACCCCTCCCAGTGGAATTGCGAAAGGAAAGTTCCAAGGTGGAGTAACTAGAACGGGGCCTATCCCAGATGTGGTGAATTCTTTTTTAGATGCCCAATCTTCCATTGATCGGCTGTAATATTCACAAAAATCAATAGCTTCAGAAACTTCTACATCAGCTTCCATTAGATGCTTTCCAGTTTCTAGCATCATGATTTTTATGATTTCGGCTCTTCTTTCTCGAATGATCTTTGCCGCACTTTTAATACTTTGGCATCGATCTAAAATCTTTTTATTGTTCCAAGATTTGAACTTGGAATCAGCGCATTCTAGAACGGCCTCAATTTGAGATTTGTCTGCGAGAGAATATTCAAAAAAAGCTTTACCAGAGTTTGGCGAAATACCTTGTTTCTTTTGTGAGGATCTAACTTCTTCACCCGCAATAACCATTGGAGTACAGTCTATTTCAAAACTTTTGTAGTCTTCAATAATTATCTCAGCCCATTGTCTGTTTGCGGGCAGGCAAAAATCCGTATCTGCTTCATTGGCAAATTTAGCGTCAAATGGAAGATGGATTGGACCCTCTAGTCGATTTTGCTTTCTTCTAGGTTTATCTTCAACTTCATTTATAAGCTTGCAGCCTTCTTTAAAAAACTGAGCTTGTTCCTTAAATTTTTCAGTTCCAGGCTCAAGGTTGAAGGCGTGTCTGAGGAAGTTTTCTGGACTAGTATTTTCATCTAATCTTCTAATGAGGTAGGCAATTGCGTGCTGAAACTCATGCTTTTCTGCTGCTGGACAGTACAAAATAATTCCATGGCTTAGCTCTTGCACAACCTTGCGGATGTGTTCGGCCATTCCTTCCAACATTTCAAAGTTGACTTGCTTTTCTACGCCTCTTTCTGCTACAAGAATCATAGCATATGAAATATCGAACAAATTGTGGCTAGCCACTCCAATGTTGACTGCATCTGCATTTTCAGGAAGTGTTGCAAATTGAAGTATGCGCTTATAGTTGGCATCAACTTCAATTTTTCTAGCATAAGGGGCTTGTTCCCAGCCAAGGTGGGAAGCTTCTACCTTTTCCATGGCCAAGTTTGCACCTTTAACTACTCTGACCTTAATGCAATTGCCACCACGAGCCATTCTTTGTTTTGACCATTCGCTAAGGTCTTTCAGGTATTCAAAAGAGTCTGGAAGATAAGCTTGCAGTACTATTCCGCCCCTGTAAGTGAGGAATTCTTCTTCATCTAAAACACTTTTGAATAGATCAATAGTAAGGTGAAGATCGCGATATTCTTCCATGTCTAAATTGACAAATTTATGGTATGTATTTCCATCTGGGTCGGTGAATTGATTTTTCATCGCATGGCGATAAAGAATTCTCATTTTTTCTTTGAGAATATTAACTGTCTCGTCCCAGGAAATGAGGTTGAGCTGTGAGCATAGAGTGGAGATTTTAACTGAAATATACTCAACGCTCTTTTTTTCTAAGTCATTTAAGTAAGTGGCTAATTTTTTGGCAGCTTCACCTTCACCAAGAATAGCTTCACCCAAATGATTTAAATTGGTAGTTACACCTTCAAGCTTTCTTTCATGAATGTGATTTTCTAGTACATCACTTTCACCAGGAAGTATAACCTTTGAGGTCTCTTTACGAATCATTTTCTTGACCATAGGTATAAGTACATTGCTAAGTGGTTTACCTATGTGTTTGAAGCAGTTTAATTGTAGCTTTGAAAGACCATCAAGATATTTAGGAACACCATGTTTTTGAATAAGGTGAACCAATTGATTAGCTATGCGTTTGTTGTTTTCAGACCGGAAACATTCATCAGTCATATTCGTAGTGAATAATTTGCCGTCTGGGTCTTCCATCATTCTGGCTAGTTGAGCCTGAATTTTTTTATCTTCATTGCTTTGTATACGGTTTGCCTCGCCCAATAACTGTGCCGCAAGCTCGACAGCGGCTTCGGCTCTTTCAGAGTCAGATAAGCTGCTGTTGGAATAGCTAGCCAGCTTTTGGGCAGCTGTCTCTAGATTTAGTTTCATTACCAACATTTTATCACCTGCAGTTCAAGTTATTGTTACAAGGCAACACTATGGGAATGTGAAAAATTTTTCAATGCTCCCTCTTAATTAAAATATATCATATTTAACAATAATTTTTCAAACATTGTGTTGGAAATGATAAGTTATTTTTGGTGTTATTTATATGTGTTAAAAAATTAACAAGTAGGGTTGTATTTAATTGAGGTTATTTTTGATAAGTTTTAAGGCATTCTGAGGCTATGTTGATTTTGAGAGGAGTTATATGTCATTTTTAACAATTGGCGTTGAAGATGTAAGAAAATGATTTCCGAAGCACCATATTATTATAGGTACTTTTTTGATGTGGATGAGGTTTACCATGAAATTTCGGATTTCATTATTTTTACTACCGATGGCGTTATTACTTACGGTCAATGCACAAAAACTTTCCAAAGAAGATGTTTTGGAGAGGGCTCGTAAAATTGATCAGCTAATACAGGCGAATATGGCTAAGGCTGGCCATTACTATAAGCCGCGAGTAGGCGATGATATCTTGATGAGAAGAACTTATCTTGATGTTATAGGCCGAATTCCAACTTGGAAAGAGGCTAAAGACTTCATTCTCTCTCCTAGACCAGACAAACATTACAGGTTAATCGAAAAGCTTTTAGAATCGGATGGTTATACAAGTAGTAGTTTTAATTACTGGGCTGATATACTCAGAGCAGTAAGCCGTGTTGACGGCGGAGGAAGTGGGGAAACTTATATAAAGTGGTTAAAGGACGCCATCGCTGCCAATATGCCTTTTGATAAATTTGTTCAAGAGATGCTTTCGGCCAATGGATCTCCTTATGAAAAAGGTAATGGCGCGGTTGGGTACTACTTAAGAGACCCTGGAATGCCTTTAGATAATATGGCAAATACCATTCAGGTCTTTTTGGGAACAAGAATTGGCTGTGCTCAATGTCATGATCATCCATTTGATCGTTGGACTCAGATGGATTTCTATAAATTGGCAGCTTTTACCGGCGGTATTAATACACGAAACCGCGGAGATAAGAAAGTTGGAATGATAAATAAGCTTGCTAAAAAGGAAGAACGCAATGTTCAGCAGCAAGTGAGAAGAATAGTACGTGAAATGTCTTACGGGGTAAATGGTAGCGGAACTGGAGTGATCAAACTTCCTGAGAGTTATGCCTATACTGATGCAAAACCAAATCAATTAATAACTGCTGCTGTTCCTTTTGGGAATCAACCAAGGATTCCTGAGTTGGCTGCAAAAAATAAAGCTCCGGAACCAATTGATACGAAATCAAAGAAAAAGCGCAATAATAATAGAGTTCCTGAAATTAATTCCCGCGAGCATTTTGCTAAATGGGTAACTTCGCCAGAGAATGACAGGTTTACCAAAACTATAGCAAACAGACTGTTCAAGAAAATTATGGGCTTAGGCTTGATAGAGCCGGTTGATGATATGACGGATAAGACCAAGGCTTCAAATCCTGAGTTGATGGATTACTTGATGAAGTTGATGGTTGAGTGTAAATACGATTTGAAGACGTTCCAGAAGATACTATTAAATACTAGAGCTTATCAGTCAGAAGCTTTAGAAAGACCTCTTAAGCCAAATGAGGTTTATTATTATCAAGCTCCGATCGTTAAGCGTTTGAAGAGTGAACAGATTTGGGACTCTTTAGTAACTTTGGTAGTGCCAAATGTTGATGGAAGAAAAGCTCCTGACAGAAGTTCAAATAATTTCTATCTTCAGTTTAAATCTAAATCCCCAGAAGAGGTAATTGCTTATACAAAGAAGATTTTTGAAGATAGAGAAAAAGAGAAAGAAGCTCGAGATACTTATAATAAGGTCAAAAGAGAGGTTGAAAGAAGAAAGCGTAAAATAGCACCACAGCTAAAAGCCGCCAAGAAAAAGAAAGATCAAGCTCTTGTCTCTAAGCTCACAAAGCAGATGACTTATCTTCAAAATATGGTAAAAAAAGCTCAAGCGAAACTTCCTGAAAAGAAAAAAAAGTCCTCAAATATGATGTCGATGGAAGCGGCGTACCGAGGTTATTCCAGAGAGTTAATGAGAGCGTCTGAGTTGCCATCTCCAGCTAAGCCTGGGCACTTTTTAAGACAATTTGGTCAGTCTGAAAGGAGTATGATCGACAATTCAACTCAAGAAGCAACTGTCACTCAGGTTTTGAGTTTACTCAATGGTTTTGTGGATCAGAATATTGTCCGCAATACAAAATCATTTGTGGTCAATGAAATAAAGAAGATGCCTAGCATGGAGGCCAAGCTAAATACTTTATATCTAAGTCTTTATTCTCGTTATCCAGCAACGCGAGAAAAGACAATGATGCTCAATTATATCAAGAAGACCGGAAATACAGATAAGTCATACACTGACATTATTTGGGCATTGATTAATACTAACGAATTTATGTTTCGCAGGTAGGAGAGGAGAGAATTATGAAAAGAATGTTTAATAATGCAGACGAAATCTCCCGAAGAAATTTCATGGGGAAAGTGGCTAAGACTTGTCTTGGTTTAAGTGTTGCTCCAACTTTAGCTAATGCAGCTTCTCCAAATTTTGGTGATACAGGAATTGTAAAGCGTGGCGCAGGAATTGGTACTGCTAGAAGTGTGATATACCTCTACATGGGCGGAGGAATGAGCCATGTTGATACCCTTGACCCTAAGGAAGGAAACATTCCTGTAGCTGGAAATGTTAAATCAATTAAGACTACTGCTGACAATGTCCTTCTCAGTGAGTTTATGCCTAACCTGGCAAAGCAGATGCATCATGTTTGTTTATTTCGTGGAATGTCTTCCTCTCAAGGAGCTCACCAACAAGGTCGTTATTTTTTGCATACTAGTTATGCGAAGCGTGGAACGATTATGCATCCAGAGATTGGTTCGTGGATTTTAAAGCTTGGTGGAAAGCTGAATCCTACACTTCCTGGTAATGTCAGAATCGGGGGAGGGAATAATTCAGGGAATGGTTATTTTGAGCCATGGACTGGAGCTTTACCTATAGGAAATCCTAAAGCAGGTTTACAGCATTCAAAAAGACCAGATGGAGTTAGTGATAAGCAGTTTGATGCCCGTTTTGATCTCAGTCGAGAGCTAAATAAGGCTTTTGTCAGCCGTTATACAAATCGTGAAGTTCAAACATATAAAACGATGTATGATGATGCTTTTCAATTAATGGCAAGTAAAGACCTGCAAGCTTTTGATATTTTAAATGAAGATGAAAAGGCCATAGAGATGTATGGCGACAATGCATTTGGTCAAGGTTGTTTGCTTGCTCGACGCCTAGTTGAAAATAATGTTCGTTTTGTTGAGGTGAGCCATGGTGGTTGGGATACTCACCAAAATAATATGGATCGCGTACAGCAGCGAGCAGCAGTAATGGATCAGGCGCTGGGAGCTTTGTTGAAAGACTTGAATAGGCGAGGGCTGCTAGAATCAACACTAGTCGTTCTTTCTACTGAGTTTGGGCGTACTCCAAAACTTACTAATGGTGGTGATGGACGAAATCACTTCCCGAAAGCATTTTCTTATCTAATGGCAGGCGGCGGAATCGCTGGAGGCCAAGCTTATGGTAAGACGGATAAGGATGCTGCTAATGTAATTGAAGGCGGTTGCTCAATTACAGGTTTCAATGCAACCATGGCCTATGCACTTGGTTTACCAATAGATAAAGTCATTATGTCTCCTAGCGGCAGACCTTTTAGAATTGCAGATAAAGGTAAGCCTGTTACCGCCGTATTTTAGGAGTCAAAACTCTACCTTCCAGGCACTGAACTTAGTGATAAGTTTGGTGCCTTTTTTATTGCTAGAGAGCAAGTTCAGTTAAATCTTTCAAAAATATTGACTTGTCTTCGTATTGATAATAGCGTATGATAGTAAATGATAGTTTTGGGTTAGGGAAAACCGAACTATAATAAGCATTTGTATTTTATCTGTTAAGTGGAGATCATTAAATGCCGGAATGGCTAAATAGCATCAGCGGAATCCTTTTGGTTGTTTTCTTTTTTGGATTCAGTGTATTTATTCACGAGTTTGGTCATTTGCTAGCTGCTGTTTGGCGTGGTCTTCATGTTGAAAAATTTTCTATTGGATTCGGTCATCGTATTTGGGGATTTAAGAAAAATGGCATTGACTTTATAGTCGGTTGGTTGCCTTTTGGTGGTTATGTTGCACTTCCTCAGCTTGAGCCAAATGACGAGCCTCAAACTTCGGATGGCAAAATTCTCGATCAGCCAAAGCCCATCGATAAGATTATCGTAGCCATTGCAGGGCCCTTATTTAACCTCATCTTTGCTTTTGTCTTAGGTGTTATTCTTTGGAAATCTGGAAAGCCGATTAGTCCTCCAGTCGAACACATCGAGATAGTTGATATCCCAGCCCAGAGTGTTGACTACAAAGCAGGACTGAGAAACGGAGATAAGATTCTAACAGTTAATGATCAAGCTATTAGAAACTCAGAACATTTGATCAAAGAATATGTTTTAACGACAGAAGGAATAGTTCTAGACGTTGAAAGAGACGGAAAGAAAATAAAAGTTGGTCCATTTAGCCCAGAAAGAGATCCAGATCTAGAGAATCTAGCATTTCCTCCTTTCACTTTTGAAGTGAAAAGAAAACCTCAGAAAGCTGTTGTTAATATTGTACCTGAGTACAGCAGAGATAAGAAGATTAAGTATCCAGCTAAACCTGCAGGAATTTTACCAGGTGATCGCTTTATCAGTGTTGATGGTAAGAAGGTTGAATATGAAAGAGAAGTCTCTAAGGCAATTAATGCTAAGAAAGGTGAGCCTGTTGACTTTGTTTTAGATAGAGATGGAAAGGAAGTTAAGCTTACAATAAAACCTGAGAAAGTTACAGAGCATATTATTGGTTTAAAGTTTAGAAATTTTCCCAAGATATATTTAGCTGACCCGAAATATCCAGGTTACTTGGCAGGGATCAGACGTTGGGACAATATCGTAGCTGTTAATGACAAGCCAGTTACTAGTCTCAAGCAGTTTCAGGAAGTAGTTAAAAAGAACAAAGGTAAAGAAATTTCCCTCAAGGTAGAGCGTCAAGGAATAGAATATACATTCCCAATGTTATTAAAAACGGAGCACTATCTTATTGGCGTTCAATGGGAAAGTTTTAAAGCTTATATGACTCCATACCAGCAGTTTGAAGCGGTCTTTACTGAAACTTTCAGAACTCTTAATGCCTTAGTAAATAATAAAGTATCTCTAAATGGCTTAAGCGGGCCCTTAGGAATTAGTAAGGGAATCTACGATCAATGGAAGTATTTAGGAATCATCGGAGTTCTTTCCTTTATATTCATGATTAATATTTCTCTGGCAATATTTAACTTACTTCCTCTTCCAGTACTTGATGGAGGTCATATCTTTATTGCTGTAGCTGAGTTGATTAGCCGTAAAAAGATTCCTGCTAAAGTACTACAGCCAGTCACGTTATTATTTGTTCTATTATTCTTCTCTTTGATGATCTACGTTACGATGAATGACGTTAAGAGAACTGGAGATCTTTTTGAAGTTGTAGAAGTAGAGGCAGAAGAAGTCCAGTATCGGACTTAGTTATGCTAAAAGTAAGCAATCTTTGTAAGGTCTTTACCGATAAAACCGTTGATGGAGTAAAAGCCGTCAATGATTTATCCTTTGAAGCCCATTCTGGCCAAATTATTGGTGTCCTAGGGATGAATGGCGCAGGAAAATCCACCACTCTTAGGATGCTTGCAACTGTTTTGAAACCGTCTTCAGGAAAATGTTTTCTTGATGGCGTGGATATGCATGAAAATTCTCTTGAAATACGCAAAAGTATTGGCTTCCTTTCAGGTTCTACAGGTCTTTATAAGAGATTAAGTGCGAGAGAAACAATTACTTATTTTGCCAGACTCAACGGTCTGAAGGAAGAGAAGATCAAATCTCGCGTTGATGAACTTATAAGCCTTTTGAATATGGAAGAATTTATTGATCGGCGTTGTGAGAAACTTTCAACAGGTCAAAAGCAAAAAGTGAATATAGGTCGAACTATTATTCATGATCCTTCTTTGTTGATTTTGGATGAAGCAACTACTGGTTTAGATGTGGTTGCCAAACAATCTATTATTAACTTTGTCTCTCACATGCGTTGCGATAAACGTGTTATTCTTTTTTCCACCCACCATATGGACGAAGTTGAGCACCTTTGTGATCGCATTATCATTCTGAACAAGGGTGAATTGATAGCAGAAGGAGCCAAAGAGGAAGTTCCTAAAATGTTAGGCTGTGAAAGTCTATACGAAGTTTTCAGCAAGTATGCAGATAAAGCTGGGGAAGAAGTATGAATTGGCGTCAAATTTTTCTTCTCTATAAAAAAGAGCTTCTTGAGTTTGTGAGAGACCGTCGAACTTTTTTAGTTATGATTCTTGTTCCAGCTCTTC
>Ga0075480_10001889_pt1 | contig 13390 bp, 13 predicted proteins | sample DEB08_DNA_7_FD_81590 | JGI IMG/M metagenome (GOLD analysis project Ga0075480, IMG submission 81590) | Aqueous microbial communities from the Delaware River and Bay under freshwater to marine salinity gradient to study organic matter... | ecosystem: Environmental > Aquatic > Marine > Coastal ... | reverse complement strand
TTTTGTACAAGAACAGCAAGCACCTGATGTTGAAGCAGAGGCAATGCCTGAACAGCAGGAGTTGCCCCTAGAAGAACCTACAGGGTTAATGGCAAGGAGAGCATAATGGGATTTAATTTTGGTGCATTTCTAGGTGGCATGGGACAGACTATTGCCGAAAGAGTTAAAGACCAAGAAAAGTATGTCAATCTCCTGACTGACAAAGCACTTGACGTGGGTACACAAGTATATCTAGATAAGAAAAAAGAAGTAGATTCTAATGCTAAAGAGATTGAAAAGCATATGGCTACACTGGCTATGACAGGTTTAGATGGGGCTACCCGCTTTCAGATTGCACAAGGTGGTTCAACCGCAGTTACTAATGCGCTTAATCAATATAATAAACTTTTGGAGAAAAACAAGACTGCAGATTTTAATACATTCTATAGTGTCAAAAACTCTGAAGAATTTAAAGATATGTCTGACTCTGAAATTATTTCATTGTTTGTTCCAAAAGCAACATACGACCCATCTATTGCTCGTCAGGATTTAAAAGGACGTAAGGTAGAAGGTCTTGGTGGATTGTTTGTAGCTGACCCAGCTGAATTGCTTGCAGAGTATGAGACAAAAGCCGGTTTAACAACAGAAGTGGGGGAGACTAGAGTTGCTCCTGCCTTGTCTGTGAACTACGAGGCTATGCAAGCAGTGTTAGGTAAGGAAGAAAAGATAAGTTTTGACACACAGGCTGAAGCAAAATTGCACTATCAACAAAAAATATTTGATGAACAAGAGAAGGGCGATGGTGCTAACCCAATATTGATTGCTGGATATGAGGGAAAGATTGAAGCTATTGATAAGCTGTTTACTAAAGACAGTAAACCAAAAGACTTTGATAGAGATAAGCATCTTCAAAGTCTGGGTAAAAACATATTTAGTTTGCAAACAAAAATAAGTGACGCAGTATCTGCTCCTGAAAGGGTTCGGTTAGAATCGGAATTAGCTAAACTTACAAGCGAAAGAGATTTCTTTAGAAAAGAAAAAGAAGAAGAAGCAGCAATTGGTGCGGCTGAAAAGGAAACGTCACTAGAGACAATGCTTACAGGCATAGGTGTCAAAATTGTTGAGGCGCAAAATGCAGGTAAACCGCAAAGTGAAATTGATAAACTAATTAAACAAAGAAATTTCATTTTAAAGGAAAGGGATGCGCAAGCTAAAAAAGAAGAGAAAGATACTTTTGGACCTGCTGGTGCATTAAGCTATATAAACTCAACGGCAGGTACAGCGTTTTCAAGTGAAAAATATGCTAAAACTGTAACTCCATTTTCTGAAAGGATGAAGTGGGAGTTTGGCGATGGCAGAGAACAATACCCTAGCTTCTTTACAAAAATGGAAAATGTTGTTGCTCAATTACGAAAAAGCAATGAGTTATATAGAAGTCCTACACTAGAATCTGAAACAAATAAATATATTGCGCTTTCATTTGATGCAGAAATAAGTAACTACATAGAAAAATTTGGAAGTAAGCAAAAGCCAGATGGTTCTTTTCAAGACTATATTAAAGAGTTTCCTAGTTTTGAAGATGCTGCAAAAGCTGCAAGTGAAAAAAGATTACAACCGGGAGATATTATAAGATACAGAACTCCCGATGGACAAATAGGCATTGATGTGTGGACTGGTAAACAGTTTAAATAAAGGATGTAATTATGGAACTTAAACCTTCTGGAAGAGTTATAGGTCCAGATGTTGATGCAGCTTTATCTACAGGTGCTATTGTAAGCAGCACTCGTGATGAAGTAGTTATACCGACATCCAATGGATTCACTTCATCTGGTCGTATTGCTAGAGAGGATGGGTCTGTTACTACAGTACAGTCTATTACTGAACAAAAAAATAAAGAAGAACAGAAATCTCGTGATGAATTACTTGCCTCTATCCAAGATAAAAAAGAACGTCAAGCGCAAGGGGATGTAGTCGCTTACACTGATGCTGAAGAACAGCTTATGTCAAGTCTAGCTGCTCCTACAGAAATTGATTGGAAAGCAGCGGATGCAGAACTAGAAGAGTACTCCCCCGGAGAACGCGGCAAAGAAATCATGAGACAGTTTGTGGGAGGTAGTCTGCCTACAGATGACCCTGCTCTTAGCTTAAGGTCAATTGCTCGTGACCCAGACAGCAGACTTGCAAAGACAATGCAAGAGTATGCACAGACTGGTAATACACTATCTTCAGCTGCGCAATCTGCAGGAAAGACTAAAGAAGAATATTATTCTGAAGAAGTATTTCCCGGAATGGAAGATGGTGTAATGAAATCATTCTTCCAATATGCTGGGAAAGCAGGTCTTGGAGAAGAAGCCTTTGATAGTATAGTTGCCATTGGCAAAGGTATGGATTATACAGGTGCAGCATACACAGATGCGCTAGAACTCTTCTTTTCAAATATGCAAGAACAGTCTCCGTCTTTCTATAATGGATTCATGCAATTTGCTAAAGGTGCAAAAATGAGTCCAAAAAATGCTGCAGAAAGTTTAGCAAGAGAGACTGGTAACTTTATTACATATCTTGAAACACTGCCCGTTGCTGGTCCTATCGTAACGGGGTTAACTACTCCTATGGCTATTGCTGGTGTGTCACGTAAACAAGCAAAAGAACTAGCCCAAAACGCTAAAGCAAGTGCAGTAGAAGCTGCAAAAAAGTTTCAGTCAATTGAAACAGTTCGTGCTGCCGAAAAAGTAACACGAGAAGCCAAACGTGAAGCTGCTAAATCTGCTGCTACAGCAAACGCTAACATACAAGAGCAATTGATTAAAGAGTTTGAGCAAGAACTTGGCGCACGTAGTAGATTAAACATTGATAAAGTGCTGGATGAAAATCTTCTTATATCAAATTTAAAAGACGGCAAGCTAACATTAGACCCAATTAAATACAGAGCAGCAGCAAAACAGTTACTAACTGAACGCGGTGGTACACCAGAAGCAAGTCAAAATTTCTTGTTAAATATGCTTCAACCTAAGACAGAACTTTCTGGAGTTAAGGGTGATATACCTGATTTTGTAATCAATCCAGAAACAGGTGGACTTGATATTGGTATTATAAGAGCAGAAAACTTTGAACCTCTTACTGCTGTTGCGAGTGAGTTGATGAAGAAAAAGGGATTGAAGTTTGACCCAAAATCTGGCAAACGGCTTATAGATGTTATCTTTGAGTTGTCTGTAGATAAAGAGATTATGCCAGAAGGGGAACTGCTTGGTCTACTAAACAAATATGACCTGTCGTTTGAAGAGTATGCTACAATGATGGTAGGCTCTGCGTCTGAAGCTGGTAAAGTTTTGAATAAGCTATCACAAATAACTCGCCGCGTTAAATCTAAGAGTGAACTTAATGACCTAAAAGAAGCACAAATGCTCGATATGCAGAGTGGCTTTTTCAAAACATTTAGACGTGTTGAAGATATTCGCCGTGGCTTATTAGTGTCACAAGTAGCTACAGCTATGCGTAACCTATCTTCGGCTGGTGTACGTGCGCCACTTGAAGGCTTACAGAATGTGTTTGACACTGCACTTTATAACTACAGCAAAGATGGCCTAGTATCTGGTGTAAAAAGTTTAGCTGATGTTAAAGGTAACTGGAATGATAGCTTCAGACACATGAAGTATATATTTGACCCGCGTAACTACAATGATGTTAAAGAATATACAGACTATATTCTTGATAGGCCAGAGTTATCTAATCAATTTGACAGAATGTTTAATAATCTCAATGAGATTAGAAAAGCTAAAGGTGCTGGCACTGGAACCATAGGAGACAAGGCTCTTTCTCTTGCTGAAAAAGGTGTAGATGTATTAAACTTACCAAATAGATGGCAAGAAAATCTTATTCGCCGCTCTAGTTTTACAGCTGAACTTGAACGTCTTGTTAAAAGAGAATATGGTGTAGAACTAACAGACGTTATCAATGAAGGTAAGTTAGGAGATTTATTAAACGACTCACCTGAATTTGTTACTGAAGGTAAAGCATCTTTTAAAAAGTTAACGTCAGATGCGGTTGATAGGGCATTAGATATTACATACGCAAAGCAACCTGAATTGTCTGTTTTTCGTGAGGCAACATCATTCATAACAAGAAATGGATTGACTACAGTTGCTCCATTCCCACGTTTTATGTTTAATAGTATGGAACTGGCAGGAGAATATGGTGCAGGTGCGTTTGCTCCTGCCCTTAATCGTGCTTATAATGCAGTCAGAAATAAAACAAACTTTGGTCCAATTACACCTGACGAACTTAAGAAGCTAAAGGGTGTAAGCGACAGTTTAAATGAAACCGAACTTTCTTTGTTAAAGAAAAAACCTGATACTCTTACAGGCGCAGAAAAGAAAGTATTAAAGAAAACATATAATAGACTTGCTTCAGAAGCTGTTGGTGAATTTACTGCTGCGGAAAGACGCATGATGTCTCGTAATGTTATTGGGGTTACAGTTATTCTACCTGCAGCAATGATGTATCGACAGAGTGACGAAGCACCTTCCGACTATAAAATGTTGCGTAAAGATGATGGAACAGTACTAGATACTTCAGCCCAGTCTCCTATTTTACGTCAGGCTTTATGGATTGCCGAATATTCGAAGCGAAAGAATAATGGAACGCTGGATAAATGGCTTGGAGATGCTGGGTACAAAGAAGGATTAGAATCTTTCATAGGTACTAATATAAGAACAGGGGCTGGTGGAGTAGTATTTAAGGATATATCTGATATATTTGCAGAATCAAACGCCCTTTCGGGTGAAAAGTCCGGCAAATATTTTGGTGAAGCATTTGGTGAATACTTTAGCACATATCTTACACCTATAAATCAGGTTATTGAAACTCAACGTGCCTTTGAATTTAGGCCAGATGAGTTCCTTGACCTTCGTAAAGAACCAATCTTTGAACCCGATACTACATCTACATTCAAATCTTCATTTGGTAAAGCATTTAGTGGGGTGTTTGAACGTAGGTCTATGACTACATTATTTACACCTTCTGAAGAACTAAATGCAGCAAGAAGAGAATCCCTGTTCCAAGAAGGTGACGTTGAAGAACGTGTTATGCCTCTTCTAAAAGTATTTACTGGTCTGTCTCTTAAAGAAGACGTTAGTAAAACTGGCAAATTTCTTATGGAGTTAGGTTTTGCAGATTATAAAATCCGTAGTCGCAGTATCTCACCGGGATTTCAACGATACGAAACAAAAGTTTTGCGTGAATTTTTGCCATCTGTTGTAGAGAATGTGCAAAGCAAAGAACTTGTAGATACCTTTAAAGAAATGGCAAAGACAGATAAACTTCCGGGGCAATCTGTAGACGACTTTGTACGCATCCAACAGACAAATATTATTGAAGGTGAATTAGCAGAGTTTAAAAGCAAAATAGAAAAGGTTATTGTAGCAGAACCCGGACGTAAAACAGATTTAGCACGAAGTGATTTGACTACAAAAGATGGTAAACCAATTGATATAGAATTAACAGAATATCTGCAAGCACAACAACAATTTAGAAGGCTGAAACCTAGCGCAAGAAGGGCTGCGTATTCTGCTTTACCATATCTAATAACTAAATTTGGTGATGATGTAGGGCTTGGTGAAGATGAAAGAGAACCAACCATGTCTAACGTAAAGCATATACGAATGATGATACAATATGCTAAACTGAAACCGGGTAGTTAACACAAAAAGGGGGCAATTAAGCCCCCTCTTTTTATATGCAGTCGCATATGTCGTTAGCTAACAAGTATCACAAACGGTGTATACCTAACGATTATCCCCAGAACCTTGAAGCATACCCCTAGCTTTCCTGTCTGCAAGTTTTTCAATGTTGTCTTCCATAACTTTACCAAGGTTAACTCCTAACTCTTGTGCCAGTACAGCAATGTACCAACAGACATCACCAAGTTCTTTAGTAATCTCTGCACGTTTAGCAGGGTTATCCCCATCACGTATCAGCTTCTTTGCCTTGTTAGCAATCTCACCTGCTTCACCCGCCAGTCCTAACGTCAAGTACGCTAGGGCTGTTTCTTTTGGGAAGATAGCTGTCTCACAAGCCTTCTGTTGATACAATGCTGCTGTAATGCCACTCATTTGTTTCTCCTTCATCCACTGTTTAGCTTCTGCCTCTAAATCCATTGCGTTTCTCTTCTTTTAAATCATATGCCATAGGCTTTCCAAAGTACGCATCGTTCCAACCACGTTGCCACTCTTTTGCAGGGGTTGTGTTTGGCTTCAGCTTATTAGCTACTACAAACCAGTAGCCGTTTTTACTTTGCTCTACATTAGAGAATGACTTGTAACCGTTTTCGTAATGGTCGTGCAAACTAAACTGATTGTTCTGTTTCATCTTGCTTCTCCTTAAATGCTTTGATTACATCTGATGAAAACAGCTTCTGCAAGTTTAATAGGTACATGCGTGAAGCATTGTTATCACCCCCTGATACTGACTTCTTGTAGTCAAGATTATTTATGATGCGCTTTAAACTCTTTGTATCAAACACAATGGTTGCAAAGATGTCCTCGCCAATACACAGATTATGAAACCAATAATCTGATTCAGTGGCTGCTATGCCACTTGGCTTACCATATGATTCGTACTCAATGCAGATGTTTCCAGTACGCTGCCATATATCACGCTCACTTTTAACCTCAATCTTTTTATCCTGAAGCATGTCAGCTACAACTTGTTCACGTACCTGACCATACTCCAAGTCAATGTCAAACTTCTTACGATTCTCTAAACTAGGCTGTAGCTGCTGCATCTTCTGCTTCCTCATCTTGTGATTGGACAGAACTAATAAGCATCTTTGTGAAGGCATCTTGTGCCGCACGTAACTGGTCAATACCAAACTGTGCTTGAGCAACCTTCGTATTCAAATCACGAATCTGATTCACTAGATACTGTTCATTGTTTTCTAGTTCATCATAGTCGTACTCTTTACCATCAATAGTAATCATTTGTTTTTCGTCATTCATTTTCATTCTCCTTTTCTTTCTGTTTTAATTTCTGCCACTCCTCATAGCTAGGGTGGCTACGTGGGGGATTGAACTGTATCCAACCATCCCCACGCTTCCATGCTAACTTACCACTATGCTGCTTCGATGTCAACTATTTCACATACACCTGCAGTGCAGGCTAACTCACGCCCACCTGAAGTTGTATCCTCTTTCTCAAACTCTTGCAACAGTGACCAGTCTACATTCTTTGGCATCTTTGTCAACAACTCTTTGTACTGTTCAGCATCAATATCCTGATAAGGTGCTTGCTTGTATGTGTGGTCATCATGTGGCAAGAAGCTAATGCCAGATACTTCATCAAAGTTCTTGTAGACCCAAGTGCCTACCTCAAACCACTCATGCTCCTTAACAGAAATAGTGACTGAAGGTTTGTGTTCACACCAATGACGCTGATAGGTAAGCCACAGTTCAAGCTGCTCTACGGCTGTCATATCTGTGCGTGTCACTGCACCCTTTGGTGACTTCATTGGGAAGCTAAACACGGTAGTGCTATCTGGCTTCATTACATCTGGCTCACTAGGAATGCCTTGTGATATAAGGAACTGTGTGAGTGGGTCTTTGTTATCACCACGAACAGTGCGAATGTAATATGGATTGTGTCTAGCATGAATGCCACTGGCTGCATCAGTAAGCTGTGATACTGTACCACTAGGCTTAACACAGGTGACAGCGGTAGACTGTGGAATGCCAATCTGTTTAGCCATAGCTTTGTTGGCTTCAACAGCAGTAGCACGTAACAACTCAAGTGCAGTCTCTAGCTTACCACCAGTGGTAGATGTTAGTTTATTATCCATAATACCTGTCAGTGAGACACCAAGCAAACGCTCATCTTCTGTGTTAGTCTTCCAAATCTTGCGTAGATATTTAAAGTCTGTCAGTGTTGCTTGAAATGTTCCAAGGATTGTAGCAAGGCGAACCTTTTCACGTAGTGTTTCTACTGTATCTGATTCACGCACGACTACCTCTGACAAGTTACAAAACTGATAAGGACGTAGAATAATCTCTGAACAAGGATTGCAACCAAACTCATGGTTAGTATCCCGCCTACCATTCTTTGCTGCTTGTTCCTTTGAACTAGCACGGTTAAAGATACCACGCTCACCTGACTTACTTTCGTATAAGGCAAGCCACTCACGCATGAATGTACCCATATGTGGTTTCGCGTGATACGCTACAGAGTTATTAGCAAGCCCACGTTGTGCTTCCATTTCCCACCACTTGCCTGCTTTAGCATGACGCATCTGGTCATCACTAAGATTAGACAAACTGATAAGTGCGCTACGGCGTACACCGCCTACGACCACAACCTCACCAATCTTACACATGATGTCATGACATTCGATTGGGTATAGCCTACGTCCAGCAGCACCCTTGAACTTCTGAATACAAAACTCAAATAGTTCAATGAGTGGCTGTGGACCTGATGCACGACCACCAAAAGTCTTTAGCCGTGCGCCAGCAGGACGTACTTCGCTGACATCGAACTTGGGAACTTGTCCTGTATACAACATAGCAATCAATTCCTTCAGTGACTTTGCCCATCCGGGGCGACTATCACCTACCTTAATTATTGTGTCTGTATCATGGAAGTCTTCATTTACTTGCGGTAGCTTATCCACATTATTGCGCTCTACAGAGAAGCCCACACCTGTACCACACATAAGTATATACATAGTCTCATCGAAGGCACGTGGGCTATCAACAGGAACATAAGAACAGTTGTACCCACCTACATGGCAGCGGTCTAGTGCTGGTCCAGCAGTCATTAACGCCCTCATAGAAGGCATGACAGCTTGTGTAAGCACAGCCTCTTCCAATTCACCGCGTAATGAATCCGATAGTTTATAGTCATGCTTATCTGCTAGATGTTTAGTTATATAATCAAAGTATCTAGCTACAGTTTCGCTCCATGTTTCTCTTCTTTGTTCGTCTTCTTTCCATCGTGCATAACGTGAAAGTGCTATAAAGTTTTGGTAGTCTGTTGGTAATTGATTGCTTATCATATTGTTCACTCCGTTATTGTTCTAATGTTTCTGATAACAGCACCCTCTACATCGTAGAAATATTCATTAATGCCATCTTCTAATTCCTCACCGACTCTACCATCGGCAGGCACTGGGTATTCTTCTTCGTCTATGTCAAGCGTAATGAACATCTTAACTCTTATCATTAGCCATTACCTCTTCAATCAACTTATCTAAATACCACTGCGCTTTCTTTAAGTCCTCAAGTGGTTTGTCTTTGTAATCAAAACGCCAAAGGTATTTCATAATGTTACCTTGTAGGTAGTACTTGAACCCATCACCAGTCGCAGCGGCAATTGCTTGAATACATTCAATGCCTGTCTGATTATAATGAGGTGGGCTATTGACCATATCAACAGCATTTTCTGCAGGCCACATCTGTTTTGAGTCTGATTGTGACATAGCTTGTTTCATAAATGTTTCGTGTCTCATGCCCTTCCTTTCGTCCTTGTTCCAAAGTTTAACCGTACAACATTACCATCTTCTTGAGTAGTTACAACAGGTTCTTCCGTAATGGATTCAAGTATATTGTCAATCTCTTCCATTACATATGTATGTACAAAGTTACGCATGTCGTCATTAATTTCCATTAACGGTACTGTAGCACACATCATCTTGGTGAAGTGCATTAACTGACTGTAGCTTTCATCATCTAGATTGTTGTCTGCACTTGTGATAATAGCAACATCAACCTCTCCTGTCCACTCACTATCTATTACAGTTGGCCTTACGCGAACTACGAAATCATCTTCCCTTAACTCCAAGAAACTATCGTCCATTTGCTATCTCCTTTTCACTTTGTTACCACTGAACTTAATAAACTTTGGATGTTTATTCCTGCCCTTTTCTCTAAGCCAGTCTTCAGGAATGATGCGGTCATAATACCTAAAGCCATATCGTATACACCATTCACTATACGATGACTTTGCTCCCTTACGAAGTTTACGCCTACTGTTTTCAAATACAAACCGTATGTCAAGATTTGGATGTTGCTTCTTGATAGCAAGATGCTTACGTCTATCTGCTGCCGTGAACATACCTTTTGTTTCTATTATGATACCATTAGACAGCACGAAGTCTGGTGTGTAGGTTCTGTACGCTAGGTCTTCCCACTCAATCTTAACCTCTTCATATAAGAAGTCTTCTTTTAGTTCTTTGAGATAGTCAGATACCTTGAGTTCCAGACCGCTACGATAGCCATACTTTCGTGCCGCCCTAAATTGTTTTGCGTTAGGCATCTACTTGTACTTTTCATCCATTGAAATGTACGATACCATCTTGGGTTCTTTAGCTTGTGACATCACGGCAGGATGTTCTTTAAGCGTAGGCCAACATGAAAAGCGATAAGCACAGAAGATGCAGTTCTCATTCAAGACTGTGTTACCTGTAGGCTTGCCTCTAAATGTTTCAGGAACAGGCTCAAAGCAACGCTCAAACTTATTGTCTGTAACCTTCTGTACAGTATCTTTGATATGGGACATCTCTGTATCAATGTCAAGACCTGTAGCTGGTACATATTTAAATTGACCATTGGCTTTGTTGACTACCCACCAGCCACCAGCACGTTTGCCTGATGCTTTAGCATAACCAGCAAGCTGTGCAACATAACCAAAGGAATCATGTGCCGCTAATTTATCATATGATTCAAACTTGTTTTGATATGACCAATTAGAGGCTGACTTAACATCATCAACAGCACCGTCAATAACAATATCATATGTACCATTGATGGATGTATCGTCATCAATCTCAAGCGTAACCTGTTCAGCATCTTCATATTGTACTCCTGCCTCTGTTAATAGACCTTTGAAAACAGCTTCAACAATGTCTCCAAGCATCATGTTCATTACGAATGTGGTTGGTAAGGGCAATGCTTTCTCTGGTTCATTCTTATCAAACCAAAGCTGACAGCTTGGCCTTCCTATGTTAGACATACGAAGACGAAACTCACCACGCTGATTACCCCCACCAAACTGGCGTTGTACTGCATCCATTACATCTTGACCAATCTGCTTAATAGTTTTGTCCGACATTGTGGACTTACCATTAGCAGCGTTCTCCATGTATTGATGCAACGCCAGTTCAGCAGGATGGTTCATTATGCTACTTCCACTTCTTCCTCATCAAAGTCAATGACACCATCAACGATAGCCTCATCATCCTCATCGTCATAAGCATTAGCTTTATCTGACCATGCTTTGATTATGTACTCGTTGTAGTTCTGTACCCACTGCATAAAGTCAGCAAACATGTTTTGTTCTGTGTCTGTTAGTTCCAAAGTTTTTGACACATCAAGTGACACTACGGGCAAATAGAACACTGCTCCCGTAGGAATCTTACGTTCCTCTGTATTCGCAGTAATCAAATGCTGTACAGGAAGACGTTGCATCTTTGCGAGTTTAGTAAAGGCAGTGCCTACATTCTTAAAGGCATCACGATTATCAATCTCCCAAATGAATGGCATCTCATCTACACTCACAGAGTTACCACTTGAGTCAGTAGCATTGACCAGTTCAACTGTGCCAAGCACCACACGTACTCGCTTAATCTGCTTGATGAGTTCTTGTGTCTTCTCTGGTAGTGCTTTAAAGTCTTGAATGTAACCAGCAGGTTTACCACAGTTAAAGCCGCCATCATTATCTTTCAAGTCAATGTTTAGATTGTCAGCCATGACAGTCTTCACGTACCGATTAGGACTATCACCCATACCCCTAATGAAACGCTTGTACATAAAGCGTTGCAGGAATGGACGAATCTTCACAGAATCTGCATAGTATGTGGGGCCATCTGGTACTTCCAGTTTATATGTACCACCACTCACAACTTCCATGTTCACCTTCTTGCCGTTGACATCAGCCTCACCCATTACAGGTGAATGATTGATGCGCAGACGAGCGAGAGTGCTTGCTTGCTTACGCTGACTTGCACCCTCGTTGGCAATACCCATAGCTTTCGCCATTGCTGCATAGTTGTTAGTATCAATAGTTGTTAATTCCATATTTTATACTCCTTCTTTTGAGTTAGAAAATCATAGTTATATCACGACACATCTTTTGTGTCAAGCCAGTTTGGACCAATTTTTGCCTCAAGTTCTAGTGGTACATTAAACACTATACCCCAACGCATTGTAATCAAACTAGGCAGTACTTTATTTGTATCCTGAATTATTTCAACACATCTCCTTTCTTCATCAGGATGAACGTCAATTACAATTGAATCATGTACAGTGTTTACCACACAAGATTGCATACCGTCAAGTAATTTATCAATGTGTAATAATGCAAGAGGCACAATGTCTGCTGTAGCAAACGACTGTACAGGATAGTTTTTTATCTGTGTAAAGTGCGATACTCTACCTCGTGAGTTACGCTGCACATTAGGAAAGGCAAACTGCCTACCTGATGGCGTTGTAATCATGCCTGTGTTTATAGCTTCTTTAGCCAGTCGGGAATGCCAAGAGGCAACTCCCCCATACTTCTCTGTAAAGTGTTCGTAGTACGCTGCTTCTGCTTTCGTTCTTCCGAATCCTGTTGCTCCATAGAGGGGCGCGAATGTATGCGCTTTCGCATCCTGTCTATTCGTAGGCTGACCAGCATCGGTAATAACTTTAGCGGTATATGAGTGTACATCAAACCCAGTAGATACTTCTTCAATAGCAACTCCATCTTGTGATAAATAAGCAGCCGCACGAAACTCTAGCTGTGCAAAGTCTGCTTCCATAATCTTGCCACCTTCAAACCGGGATACAAACACTTTCTTTACAGGGAATGTACCGCCGCGTGGCATGTTCTGCATGTTAGGGTCAGCACCGCTGAACCTACCTGTTGCAGTACGATGTTGAAGCAAGCGCACATGCAGCTTGCCATCAGTCTTTGTGTGTAGGTCAATGCCTTCCACGAATGAAGATAAGTATGTATCAACGGCAGATAGTCTGCGCACCTTTGACAAAAAGTCAACAGCATCATGCATGTCTTTTGACATGGCGACAGACTCAAGTACCTCAAGATTACCTTTACTTGTGGTAAAGCCATTAGCACTTGCCCACTTTGGTGATGGTGGACGAAACTTTAACCCCGCCACAGCCATAGTATCAGTAAGATTGTAACCATTCCCATCACAATTCTTACATCTGTTTGTGTTAGCAAAAGGTGTTCCATCTTTCTTTACCTTTCTTACTTGTCCACTACCATTACATTCATCACATTGTTTTGCTTCAGTCTTATACATACGCTTTGTACCACCAGCAATCAAGCTACGAAAGTCAGCGTCATCCATGTAGGGGTCAATGGCATTGCCCCAATATGTTTTATCCATGACCTTACGGCTATAAATAACCCAAGACAATTGCTCTGG
>Ga0075480_10001887_pt1 | contig 13401 bp, 12 predicted proteins | sample DEB08_DNA_7_FD_81590 | JGI IMG/M metagenome (GOLD analysis project Ga0075480, IMG submission 81590) | Aqueous microbial communities from the Delaware River and Bay under freshwater to marine salinity gradient to study organic matter... | ecosystem: Environmental > Aquatic > Marine > Coastal ... | reverse complement strand
TTCAAGGGGTTTTCAAGTCTTGGGAAAAGTATAGTCTTCTGAGCGTAGGCGCATCATCCCTTGCATCCACCAAACGAAGAGCGAAGCGAGGCATTGGCTGAAAGCGGTTTGACCTACCACAGTCAAGAAGTCCAAAGGAAAATGAGATCTAAGATATTGATTTAATTATCTTTATTGAAAGAGACCTTCAAAGAGACGAACTGCTGCCCCTGTGCGATTCGGGTCAATCTCTGGCTCAAATGTTCTTTCAGGATGAGGCATGTATCCCACTATATTTCCAGCCGGGCTTCTGACCCCCGCTATAGAGTGACAGGAGCCATTCGGATTCCATTCAGGGGAAACCTCATCGAGCGCCCCATCGGGGCTGCAATAACGAAAAACAACTTGATCGTTGTCCTCCAACTCTTTGAGTGCGTCTTGTGTAGCGAAGTAGTTCCCTTCGAAATGAGCAACTGGTACGTGAAATATCTCTCCTCTTTCCAGCTTAGAAGTTACCACGGAGTTTTGAGACTCTACACGTATTGAAACAAGACGCGAGAGAAACTTTGTGGAGCGATTTGGAAGAAGAACCCCCGGTAGGAGTCCAAGCTCACATAAAATTTGAAATCCGTTACAGATGCCAATAATAGTTCCTCCCTTTGCAGCGTACTCTAGGATAGCGGGTGCAATAGAAGAAACCTTCGCCATAGCCCCGCAGCGAAGGTAGTCGCCATAAGAGAAACCACCGGGGATGAAAAGAATATCAGTGTCTTCTGGTAGCGTGCGATCTGCAGCCCAAACTTTCTGGGGGTCTTTACCAGACAGGTGTTTAACAAGCACTGAGACGTCGTGGTCGCAGTTTGTTCCAGGAAATGATACCACTGCCGTTTTCACCGAACCTCCTCGACCTCGTAGCTCTCGATAACCGGATTAGAGAAGAGTTCCTCGCAAACCTTTTTCAAGAGCGTAGCCTCTGATTGTTCACTTCCTGCAGCACCATTTTCCGCGTTGGAAGAAGTGTCGAGATCGAATTCGATTACCTTCCCTACTCGAACGCCAGATATCGTCGAGATCCCAAGCTCGGGTAGGCTGGTTTCGATAGCCTTTCCTTGCACATCCAGGACGCCTTGTTTGAGGAGTACTCTCACACGAAATTTTTTCTTTGCCATAAGTGATTCCTTTTCTCTCGTCATCATGTGTGGTTTCCAGCCGACCTGCAATACTGCAATAGGTTTCTATCCAAAGGAGTTCGACTCACGCTGGAGTAAAAGTTCTTTCAAAGATAAGATCCACAGCCTCGAGGTGTCGATCAAGCGAGAAGCACTCTTGGATTTTCTTCTCACCCAGATGTGCAACAATCGCCTCGTCCTCAATAACCCATCCTTGAAAATTCTTCTCGCTAGTACTCCTCGTAAGAGCTTCAGCATACTGGAGCGCTGGTTTCTGGACCATGCGGTAAGCGGTGTCTCTCTCTACCCCTGAATCTACAAGAGCGAGTAGGAGCGTTCCCGAAAAGACAAGTCCTCCGGTTAACGCAAGATTATTTTTCATAACCTCAGGCTTTACGACGAGTCCATCTACCACTTTTTTCATGCGAGCGAGCATGAAGTCCGTCAAGATACATGCGTCTGGTGCAATGACACGTTCTACCGAGCTGTGACTAATATCTCGCTCATGCCAGAGAGGCACATTTTCAAATGCGGCAAGCGCATGTGAGCGGAGCAGTCTCGCTAGTCCAGTGAGATTTTCAGTCAGGATCGGATTCTTCTTGTGAGGCATGGCTGAAGACCCCTTCTGCCCACTGCCAAATGGCTCTTCAACTTCTCCGACTTCAGTCCGTTGTAAATGGCGTATCTCAACACAAAAGCGCTCAATAGAGCCTCCAATTTGAGCGAGTATTGAAAAGTAGTTCGCATGTCTGTCTCGACTGACTACTTGAGTAGCTACCGTTTCGGGGGCAAGTCTCAGCTTTTCGAGTACGGCTTGTTCAATACTTGGAGGAAGAGAGGCGTACGTTCCAACTGGACCTGAAATTTTTCCTACGGCAACCTCTTTGGCTGCCGAGCGAAATCGCTCTCGCTGTCGTGAGAGCTCTGCATACCAGCTCGCAAGCTTTAGTCCAAATGATGTGGGCTCTGCATGAATACCATGACTCCTTCCGATGCAGGGAGTCTTCTTAAATTCGTATGCCCGATTTTTTATTGACTCTAAGAGATTCGTAATACCCTCTTCAATGAGTACAGAGCTTCTCTGAAGTTGTACGCCAAAGGTGGTATCAAGCAGATCATTAGAGGTCATGCCTCGGTGAAGAAATCTCGCGGAGGGACCGACGGATTCAGCCACTACATCGAGAAAGGCAATGACATCGTGGTGAATGGTCGCTTCACGCTCCTGGATGCGTGAAACATCAAAGCAAGCTTTAGAACGAACATCCTTAGCCGAGTCAGCAGGTGCTAGTCCAAATTTGACCATTTCTTCGAGTGCAAGCGTCTCTACTTCAAGCCAGATAGAATACTTTTCATCATCACTCCATAGCTTGAGCATTTCTTCTCTCGAATACCTTGGAATCATAGTGCTCTTCCTCGTTTCATAATATCTGAAGGTTTACGTTTCTCGATTAAATTCGCCCGTAAGAGTAGTACAAGGACCGTAAAAAGAACACTTGTTAATCAGTTTTTTATCGTTTTTAGGAGCTTTCACCAGCTACGCGAGTTGAAGCCTATTTCTGTTTGTCTAATCGGCACGAATTTATCACGAGATAGCATTCTTGAGCATCGCTCAGGCGATAGTATTCAAGCTGAAGGCATGGGTTCTCTAGCAAATCGTGTTTTCGTTCATGATCAACGATGGCTAACGGATAGTCTGCGAGCAGGCTCATTCCTTCCTTGAAGTGCTGATAGTCAACTTGTTGTCTTGCAAATTTCCTTAGGTAGTATGGGAGCGGCCAATAGGAGTGAACGCCCACTAAAACTTTGGTTGAAGGGTTCTCTCTGAGGTATGGGGTAATTCGCTGAGTGAGATCCAGCATGCCTGATGTGGTATGCACGTAAGAAAAGGGATTTTGAGCACCATACGGAATCAGAAAATTGAAACGAACCATCGAGAGAAATTGCAGTGGCACGGGTATACTTACAAGGATTATGAGAACAACCTTACGAATGAACGAGAGCGCTTTGTTTCGAATGAGGTACTCGACTAAAGTTCCGATGGCAATTCCCAAGCTCAGACTGAGAGGACCAGAGATCTGTAATCCCAACCACGGCATTTTGTATGGGATACATGACTGAACAACAAGCACGAGTGTGCCGAGAAGCGAGAAGTATGTGATGTACCACAATCGCGCGCCAAAAATCTGCTTTGCGAGAATCGTTCGTGCTATGACGGGAAATACTACACAAATGAGCAGTGTAGGCTCGGTTCTCCAGAGGAGATTGATATAGTAATACCAAGGCTTGAAGTGCCCAATGTCTGCGGTACCCCTCATCATCCACTGTGAGAAGGCAAGAAAGAACTCTCGCATTCCGGAGCTCCACTGAAATCCGCCAGTAAATAAAAGAATCAGAATAAATACTGATAAGAGAATCCACCATCCTCCGCCGTGAATGAGCTGCCCGAGTCTATGCATGAAATGGCGTGGCGTAGTGAGAAGTAGCAAAGCAAGGAGATTCGCAGTTCCTAGGATGACAGTCGTTTCCTTTGTTGCAAAGCAGAGGCTGGCTGAAATGGTTGCAATTCCTCCCCACGTAACGATGGACTTCTTTTCATGAAAAAAAATACCAGCGGCGCTTGCCATTAATAGAAAAGAGAAGAGCAAGAGGCTTTCATGTATAGCGTACCGTGAAAAGAAAACGGTAGAGCTGCTGAAGGTGAGAGTAAGGCTGGCAACGACCAATACAAATGACGATATCCGTCGATAGAATATTGCTATGGGAAGAACGCATGCCATCGCTCCTGTGAGAATTGATGCAAAGCGTATGGTCAAGATGCTATCACCGAACAAAGATTGAAAAAATGCAGCTAGGTAAAAATAGAGAGGACCGTGATAGTTTTCATGCGAATACTGATATAGGCCGCTATGCCCCACCTGTTCAAAGAAATAAAAATTAACTCCTTCATCATGATGGAGTGGCCGAAGTTCGGGCCATAATATGCGAAGGCCAATTGAAAGAGCGAGGAGAGCGATGAAAAAGAGCAGTTGCTGAGGGATAGTTATTGATTGCAGGGGTCTCGGTATTATTTTTGTTGAGAAGGGCATTCGAGTTGTCATGAAGGACAATGATTACTCCTTCGTAGACACTTTCGCTCGAGGTAGCTTGAGCAGCCGTTCAGCAATTATGCCACGCTGAATCTCCGAGGTTCCTGCGGCAATAGTTCGCCCACGCGAGTACAAGTATCGTTGCACTGCACCCCCTCGAAGATTCCAGTATCTCCCTCTTGTTTGGCAGCATACCGAGATAGTCGTTGGAAAAATTCAGACCATCCGAGCTTATTTAGTGAACCTTCCGGACCAGGATTCGTTCCGGATGCGTACTGGGTAAGGTGACGGTATGCAAGTGCTCTGGTGGCATACGCATCCACGACCAGCTCTGAGAGTTCTGTGTAGTCTCCGGTGTGATCCTCAAGGAGAGTCCGTAATACTCCCTCTGACTGAATTTGCCGAGCAAATGTTAAGATAACTCTCTCATACATGAGCGTGCGAATAGCGATATTCCAGCCCTGCCCTTCATCCCCAACACGGTTCTCAGCTGAAATGAAGACATCATCGAGGAAAACCTCATTGAATTCGGAGTCTCCTGTAATCTGCTTCAACGGTCGTACGGTGATCCCCTTACTGTCCATGGGAACGAGGAAGTAAGTAAGGTTTTTATAGCGATCGCTTTCTGGTCCAGTTCGGGCAACGATGAAGCAGTAATCAGCAATATGCGCAAAGCTAGTCCAGATTTTCTGACCCGTGAGTTCGTATCCTCCTTTTACCTTCTTAGCGACCGTATTCATGGCTGCGAGATCACTGCCCGCATTCGGTTCAGAAAAGCCCTGACACCATATTTGTGAGGCATCGAGAATGGGAGGAAGGAACTTCTTTTTTTGAGCCTCATTGCCCAACACAATGAGCACTGGTCCAACCATGGTAAGACCAAAGAGTCCAAGCAACTGAGGAGCTTTGCGCCTGGCCAGTTCTTCTTGAATAACGGCTTCTTCAACGAGCGTTAGACCTTTTCCACCATACTCGACTGGCCAATGAACACCCACGAGACCTAATCCAGCGAGTGTCTTCTGCCACTGCTTTCCGACGTTAATAAATGTTTCAAGAGCAGAGTCGTCTTGAACACTAGGAATCTGTATTGTGTCTAGCTTCTCACGCACTGATGCGCGGAATGTATCCAGAGTTTCAGTATCAACTAGAGAAAACATACTCAAAGAGCTCCCGCAGATTCGGAGTCAAGGAACCAGAGAGTCCTATCGGCGGCCCGTTCTCCATAGAGCGCAGGAATCTCAGTTGGTGAGCCCTCCCCACTGAAGATTCGACCGACGATCTCAGCTTTACCAACACCCAGTACCAAAAAGAAAATGCGTTTTGCGGAAAAGAGCGCTTTTGGCGTTAGGCTGATTCGAGAGGTGCCATCGCTAGGATGTGAGCAGCTAAAGACTAAGCGTTCTTCTGGAACAGGCATGTTAGGAAAAAGAGAGGCCGTGTGCCCATCTTCCCCAATACCGAGCAGAACGATGTCAAATACCTCTTCTCCTTCCCCTGAGATGCCTTGAGCAAGAAGCGTATTTTCGTAGTCTTCTGCTGCTTGCTCTACGGTTGGAAGAGCAGTATTCATGGCAAAAGCTTCGGGACCCGGTATCGCTCTAAACTGATGGAGGAGCGTGTCATGTACCATTCTTTGATTACTTCTTGAATCTTCCTGTGGCACATACCGCTCGTCTCCCCAAAAAAGTGCTACTTGTTGCCACGAGACTTCATTTACTCTTGGGGGAAGCCCCAATAATCGATAGACGGAAGCAGGTGTGGTTCCTCCAGCGAGGCATAAAGTACATCGCGGTTGTTCCTCAAGAACCTCATTGATTGATGCAACAATCTCATCTGCTACCGTTGTCGGGTATTCATGAGTGGGGATAACTTCTGTCTTCATCACACTCGCTTCCTCTTTCATCTAGGACATGAATTGCAACCTTGATTACTATAACTCTGACCAAAAGGTCCGTCATCTCTTTTTGTCTTATCTCTTACAGAGATGGTAAGGGGCGCCCTCCGGTCCATGGAGCTTCAGGTGCTGGTGATAGCTCTGTATGGAGCAGGTCCCCTATGTCTAATGAAGCACTCAGGGCATCTCTGTAGGTTGCTGTTGACTCTCCCCTCGTGTAGTAGCGACGTATGGTAACTTTCGTTGAGCCTTCGTATCGAGGACCAGATAGATGCGATACTGTCTCTCCAGTTTTTAGTGTTGTTTCAAAGTATCCCTCGTCTGTCATGTAAATGTGGATTACGTTTGGTGGAGATTCGTGCAACGTGTTCCGCTCAGAAGCTGAGAACGTAAGTTTACAGTCTTGGACTCCGTGCAGACTGCCTTCGGTGCATGGTACATGCTTGAGTAGCCATCGTCTTCCTTTAGAGGTTATACACTCAATGCCCTTGGCAGAAAGAGAGACCACTCGGCTCTGTAGTTGAGAGACAAACCATCCCATGAGTAATGCTCCTGACGCAGGTACTCGGTTTTGCTCGTCCACATGAGTTCTTATTTCTATGGCATCTAATGATTCATTTATGCGCGAGAGGTTATACTTTAGCGCAACGTTACGCATCTGAGCCCTCCACAAAGCAACTTTTAGCCACTCAACGTCCACAAGTTCACATTCAGATCTTAGAAGATGGCGGAAAACAGATTCTGAGTCTCCCCAATAACTCGACGAGAAGAGGATAGTCGATGCATCGTTGATGAGGCCATTCACAAGTTGATTATTTTCTGGCGCACCGAGAATGATTATTGAGGGACGGAAGCCAACTTGCATTGTCCCACGAACAACACTCAATAGAATGGGCAGAGATGACGGAGTGATACGAGAGAAGATAAGGTCGCTATAACGCTCTCTTCCATCTTCACCTCTAACGATTACACCACCAGCAACGACTTGCTCTTCCAGGGTCTCTCCATGTGGAAGTGGCATCGCCTTCTCATCTATTCCCTCTGTGAATAAAAAGATTCGACCAGGGTTTACTTCCGAGAAAAACTCCGACCATTCGATCGCGCGATTTTTCTGGTCAGATTCTATTCGTGTCTTTTGCGTCTTATCAGCCTTAAGATAATCAAGCACGACAGAATTGGCATTCAGGGGCCGTGAAACTCGGCGTCCCTTGCTCAGCGTTTGCCAACTCTCTTCCATGGCTTGGGCGACGTCTTTGGGCTGTGTTTGCTTTAGATGCCACTCTCTTTCTACTTCATTTTTCATACAATCCTATAGGAGACGCCACTTATGGTCGTAGCGGGCCAGTAGATCCTCGCTTTCCTTTGGCCCCCAAGTTCCACTCTCATAGTTATAAAGTGCTGAAGTCCCTTTTTCCTGCCAAGCTTCGAATAACGGCTCAAGTAGCGACCAGGATTCTTCAATCTCATCACTTCGCGTAAATAGAGTTGCATCACGCTTCATGGCATCAAGCAGAAGGCGTTCGTATGCTTCTGGAGATGAGAGCGCAAATGAATCTTGATACTGAAAGTCCATGAGAACTGATTTCGCTCGCAATCTTGGTCCCGGCGGTTTGGAATTTATACAGAAAGAGATCCCCTCTTCTGGTTGTACCTGAATGGCAAGATAATTCTGTTCAAGGCGAGTAGTCAGTCGTCCCTGAAACATAGTTGATGGTGGTTGTTTGAAGTATATCGCAATCTCCGTTATCCGACGAGGTAGTCGCTTTCCAGCTCGCACATAAATGGGAACTCCACTCCACCTCCAGTTATCGATTTCTAACCGCATGGCAGTATATGTTTCGGTTGTTGAACCTCCTTGAACACCCTGCTCATCGTGATAGCCAGCCACTTTCTCACCCGATATGAAGCCAGGAGCATACTGGGCCCGGATTACTTGAGAGGGCTCTACTCTTTTAAGGGACTTTAATACCTTCACCTTCTCATCTCTGATGCTATCTGGGTCTGATAAGCTGTAAGGTGGCTCGATGCAAACCAGCGCTAACATCTGTAAGAGATGGTTTTGAATGATGTCTCTGGTTATGCCGCTCTGATCAAAATAGCTTGCTCTCGATCCAACCCCGATGCTTTCACAGACGGAGATTTGAACATGATCGATATGCTCACGTGACCAAAGTGGTTCAAAAACCCCATTGGCAAAACGGAATACTAAAATATTTTGTACTGTTTCTTTTCCAAGGTAGTGATCAATTCGATAGATTTGAGTCTCATCAAAGTATTGTTGAAGTTCCGCGTTTAACTCTCTGGCGGAGTTGAGATTAAATCCAAAGGGTTTTTCTACAACCAACGCTGATTGTTGAGGTGAGCCCAGTAGCTTCTTTCCAAGTCCGACCGCTTCTAAGTGTTTAGCAATCGGTCCAAACTGATTTGGAGATGTTGCCAGGTAGAAGAGCGGATTAAAACTTTCTTGAGAGTCCTTCCCCAGCATTTCGATACGAGTTTTTAACTTTTGAAAATCATGTGGATTACCACTATCGAGTGGTTGAAAGAAAAGGCGTGATTCGAAACGTGCCCATACGGTTTCATCAAGAGGACGGCGAGAGTACTGTTGCAATGACTCTTTGGACCGCTGTCGGAATTCATCATCTGACAGCGGAGTTCGCGACGCTCCGATGATATGAAACTCAGAAGGAAGGTAATCGTCTGCAGCGAGATTATAGAGCGCCGGAAGAAGCTTTCTTTGGGTCAAATCTCCTGTAGCCCCAAATATTACTAAGGCCGTACTGGGCGGACGAAGTACCCTGTTCTCACCTTCTTGAAAGAGCCCTTCCATTATGCTGTTCCTCAATGAACTACTTGATTCTCTTTGTATTCCTCATCGTAAGCAGAGTGCCAGATCTTGAGCAGATTCCCAGAACATCAACGTACGCACCTAGACTCGATACTAGCATAGGGCGTATTGACCAGAAAACGCATAACCTGGATGAGTCTATGGGAGTTGGCAGCAATTTAAGCCGCAATGAGCTTAGCCCTCTTCTGTTCTACCGCACTCAGAAGTTCATCATATGATGTTATAAAGGCCTCGACCCCACTTTGCTGAAGCTCCTCAAGGAGGGCTTCAAGATCAATCCCATGCTCCTCCAGTTCTTGGAGCAAGCTCTTTGCTTCTGGGAGACCCTTTGAGATGGTTTCTCGAATCTCAGCATGAGCGAGGAGTGACTCTAGCGTTTGGGGTGGTAGCGTATTAACGGTATCGGAGCCGATGAGCTGCTCCACATAGAGAACTGGAGAAAAAGCCGGATTTTTTGTTCCGGTACTTGCCCAAAGAGGTCGCTGAGCTCGAACTCCCCTTTCTGAATAGTTCGAGAAGGGGGCGCCCCTAAATATCTCTTCGAATGTCTCGTAGGCAAGCTTTGAATTTGCTATCCCAACCGCTCCAATGAATTGCTCTGCTGATTTGCCAAGCGTTTCGCCTCTACGGTTGAGCTCTCGTTCAATGATAGAGTCCACTCGGGATACAAAAAAGCTTGCTACGGAAGAGATGGTTTTTAGCTGATTCTCATTGAGATTATTGAGCGCACTCAAGAATGCGTTTGCAACATTCCGGTATACAGAACAAGAGAAGATCAAAGTAACGTTAACATTAATTCCTTGAGATAAGACTTGTTCGATAGCTCGAATACCTGCCTCTGTTGCCGGTATCTTAATCATGATGTTCGGTCGCTGTAGTCGGTTCCACAGAGACACCGCGGCTTTGACGGTTTCATCAACATTATGAGCGAGTCTTGGAGATACTTCGATACTCGCATATCCATCCGCACCATTTGTTTTATTGTAGGTGTCAAGTAACAGATCTGCCGCTGTGCCCACATCGTCGACCATGAGCGTCTCGCAGATTTGTTCTGCGTTATCACCCCGCCCGGCAAGTTCAGCAATTTTTTCGTCGTAGTGGCTTGTATCTGCAATTGCTTTTTTGAAAATAGTTGGATTACTTGTTAATCCACTCACTCCTAAGTCGAGAAGGCGCTTCAGTTCACCAGAGCGGAGCACGTCGAGCGAGAGGTTGTCATACCAAATTGATTGTCCCAGGTGATTAATCTGTTCCACATATGTATTGAGCGCCATGATTTTCTTTCCTTTAGATTCATCCCCCTCGTCCCTTCAGAGTACACCGAGAAAGATAGAGTACACCGAGAAAGATAGAAAGATGAGTTAGTAGATGAATGTTTTGACGTTGTCCAATGTATACGGCAAAAGTCACCGAGTCACCAGAGAGTTGTAGCAAATTCTCTATGAATGGACGAGAGGAATCCTCTCTTGTGTATAGACTGTGTTCAGGCGTGGAAGAAAGGGCTTATTCCCCTCTTTTAGGCGAAGAGTCACTGAGCTTCTGGGAGGCTCTAACACTTTCGAGTGTATGCAAGCCATCAGTAATGAGCAGAGCTCTATTGGGTAGTGTTGGCTGTCCGACTCGAACAATCGGAGCTGACCCAGACCGAACAGAGATGCAGTTTCCAGTTTGTAAAATGTGTCCTCGAGAGCATTGATTTCTGCTGAGTGGACGACGAATAAGGGGTGGAATGCTGTTCACAAAGAGCTCCTTTACACGTTTGAGACCTTAAACTCGAGTGTCCACCCTAATGGGGTCAGCGAAGTAGTCAAATAAAATCTGTAGATATCTGTCTTTCCTGCCCTTTTTGAGAAGAGATTCCGTTTCCTAAAGAGAGGAGAGAGATGTGAGTGTCCCGACAAGGTCATAGCCCGCAATCTCGGTTATTTCTACAGTTCCGAAACTTCCCGCGACACACTCATTTGAGTCAAGTGCTTCTTTAATATCATTGATAATTACCTCTCCATCGACATCAGGACCTTGCCAGGCTGTTCGACCTCTCAGTAACAAATCACTCTCTTGATGTAATCCCTCCAGCAAAATCGGTTGAGATGTTCCGATGAACTGTTCTAGATATTTTGCTTGAATATCCTGTTGTAGCTCCATGAGATAGTCGCGTCGAGCCACCTTCTCTTTCTCTTCGACTTGCCCATCAAGTTCGGCTGATGGAGTTCCTTGTTCTTGTGAATACGTAAAAATTCCCACGTGCTGAAAACGAATCTCTCGAAGAAAATCAGCAAGCATCTCAATATCATCCTCCGTTTCTCCTGGATGTCCAACAATGAAAGTCGTTCGGAGTGCTACTTCTGGGGCGGTCTCTCTCATCATCTCGGCCAACGGACGAGGAGCAAACTTCCCAAGCGGACGTTTCATCGCCTTCAAAACGGATTCGCTCACATGTTGCAGGGGAATATCGAGATAGTTCACGACTCTTTTCGCTTCAACGATAACCCTCATGAGTTCTTTTGAAATCCCAAGAGGATAGGCATAGTAGAGGCGTACCCACGGGATTGAAGTCTCTTGATCGATACATCGAAGGAGTGAAGTAAAGTCGTGAGCTGTCGTTTCATTGTCGGGCTTATTTTCAGAGCTGAGTTTTTTTAGGTCCGACCCATAGGCCGTAAGGTCTTGAGCAACCAGATTGATTTCTTTTACTCCCTGAGCGGAGAGGTTATTAATCTCAGATACGATGGATTCTGGCTTTCGGCTTCTAAAGGCTCCGCGTATTTTCGGAATAATGCAAAAAGAGCACGGTCTATTACAGCCTTCTGCGATCTTGACATAGGCAGACACAGCGTCAGTCTCAATGACGCGTGGAAGAGTGTCGTCATAGAGAAAATAAGGCCTCGCGCCTTCAAGCAAAGGGGAGTCATAACCCTCTTTGGCTGATTCAATAATGCGAAGCAGGTCATTGCCTCCGAGAAAATGGTCAACTTCTGGCAGACTTTGTTTGAGCTCAGACCCATATCGCTCAACCATACAACCAACAACAATCAATTTCCGCAGACGTTCTTTCTTCAACTCGGAGAGGTCGAGGATAGTATCAATACCCTCTTCCACAGCAGGTTGAAGAAAGCCACACGTATTTACGACTGCAACATCTGCCTGTTCAGGATCATCAACGATTGAGAAGCCAGAACTCCGAAGTGAACCGAGCATAACCTCAGCATCCACTTGATTTTTAGCGCATCCGAGATTGACTACTGATACGGTTCCTAGAAAGTCTTTGCTCGCATCACTTTCATCTCTTTGATTTTTCGTAGCGTTATATGTTCCTGGTTCTAGTGATTGTTGTCCGACTATTTTGAATCGTGAAGTCATAATCCTACTACCTCCTGACCTTATCTCTGAGGTCTTGTATGTCTGTTCCATCTGGAATGTTTATTTGGAAATCTTTTACGGAAAGGGGGACTCCAAGAGCTCGGTCATATATCCTGACAGTAGTACGATTACCGTCTGCATCAACAATCTCAGTTGTCTCAGGGAAATAATCCTCGGCATGAAACCGGATCTTTAGCGTCTTTAGCGCTCCCGCATCATTGAGATTCGGGATGAGAGTCAGTGATATTGCCTCCCCCCTTTGACATCCTTGTATGACTGAGAAGCGCTTACTTAAATCTCCTACGCCAAGAAGAAAAGAAACTGGGATATCAGAGGTGAAGCTCGAGGCTACATTTTGCACGATGAGCTGCTGGTCAACTGGCTGATAAAGTTGAAATTCATTATTGAGAAGTAGAAAGGTCTGAGACTCTGGCTTTTGATACTCCCAGAATAGCTTTCCTGGCATTTCTAACAGCAAGTTGCCGGATGATAGTTCCTCTAGGTCAAGACTCTTTAGATAAGAACGTTGCTGGAAACTCGCTTTTACCGTCCGAATCCTTTGATAGTGTTCTTGAACTGACTGGAGGGCTGCTTGAGATTTTCCTTCAGAGAGTATCATTCCAGAACTTTCGTTCTTGTCTCCAGAGAAACCAAAAATAGCGCATGAAGACTGTTTGAGTTGAGAATGAGTGAAGTTGCTTTCTATGGCGTTATCCCCGAGCTGATGAGCCACCGCGATAATCTCCGCCAAGGGCGCGGCAATAGCCATGGGCACAGCACCCACCACGGATATGGCAATCAGGAGCGAGCTCTTAATGAGAAGTGCAAGGAATGTAGTAGTTATGATGGAGACGCACGGAGTTTTTCTCATCGTGAGAGAGTATCCCGAATTGAGAAAAAGACAAAGAGCAGCGGTAGAATAATAAGCACTCACTCGATTTGGGGAGCTCCGCTTCATCATAGGATCTCACTGGGCCTTTAGGATTCGATAATGAGACACTATTCACGAGGTCTCGCTGGTATCAAAGGACAATCAGGGGATTTTAGTCCTCGTTCGACGCCAAG
>Ga0075480_10001885_pt1 | contig 13402 bp, 32 predicted proteins | sample DEB08_DNA_7_FD_81590 | JGI IMG/M metagenome (GOLD analysis project Ga0075480, IMG submission 81590) | Aqueous microbial communities from the Delaware River and Bay under freshwater to marine salinity gradient to study organic matter... | ecosystem: Environmental > Aquatic > Marine > Coastal ... | reverse complement strand
CATGGGTTTACTCATCAATTTTATCATCAGGAACATAGTGTCCAAAGTTCTTTCTATGGATTAGTTCAAACACTATTACACTTTGTTCCACAGAAATACAATGTGCAAGGTTACTATAGATTAAAAGCAAATCTAACTGTTCCACTTGAAGGTTGGAATAAAGACTGTTGTCAAGAACCTCATGTTGATATGCCTATACCACACTTGGTTTGTTTATATTATGTGAATGACAGTGATGGTGATACATTCTTCTTTGATCAAATGTTTGATGAACGTGCAGAGCCAGAGGAGTTTACTGTCTATAAACGCATTGCTCCTAAGAAAGGAACAGCAGTTATATTTGACGGATTACGATATCACGGTAGTAACAATCCAATTGAATACCAAAATAGATTTATTATCAATGCAGGAATAGTTATATGATCAAAGTAATTGACAACTTTCTCCCGCAAGGATACGCAGATGAAATTGAGACTACTCTTAGCAACTATGCATTCCCTTGGTATTATAGACCAAGTATTAATAATGGAAAACCTAAAATACCTGACTCAAGGTTTAAGTATGCTCACGGATTTATACATAACTTTTTCAACGATGAGCAGGGACCTATAAGTAATTTTTATCCTGTACTTGCACCATTAAAACATTTTGCTGAATTACATGGCTTTGCTAACAAAGGATATCATAGATTAAAGAGCAACTTAAATGTTTCTATTCCTGGTTGGGAAGACGGTCAATGTCAAGAACCACATACAGATATGCCAAGTCCTCACACTGTATTAATCTATTATGTGAATGACAGTGACGGAGATACATTTATATTTGATAAAAAGTTTGATGCTAATAATCCTAACCAATATGAGTTCAACATTTTACAACGTGTAAGTCCTAAAAAGAATAGAGCATTGTTCTTTGATGGTCTATATTACCACGCAGGCAGTTATCCTATCCAAAATTCGGCAAGAATAATGATAAACTGCAACCTTATAACTTCATAAACACCCTATCATTATATACGTAGATAAATATGTATAACATGATAGACCAGAAACCTTTTGAACAACTCATTGATACCTTAAAAGACGAAGGCAAATACAGAGTCTTTAACGACATTCTACGTGAACGCGGAGAATATCCTAATGCCATCTGGTATGGCAAGTATGCGATTAAAAATATCGTAAACTGGTGTTCAAATGATTATCTGGGAATGGGTCAGCATAAAGTAGTTCTCGATGCCATGCATACCGCTCTTGATCAAACCGGAGCAGGTTCGGGTGGAACAAGGAACATCGCTGGAACATCTCATTATCATGTTGCACTTGAACATGAGTTGGCTCGACTGCATAGCAAAGAGTCTGCACTTTTGTTCTCGTCAGCCTACGTAGCAAACGAATGGACTCTTGTTTCATTAAAACGTATCATTCCCGACATTGTGTTTCTGTCAGACAGTAAGAATCATGCAAGTCTAATCCAAGGGATTCGACACAGTGGTGCGGAGAAGAAGATTTTCCCGCACAATGATCTTGAAACGTTAGAGAATATACTGCGAGACGTCAAAGGAACTCCTTGCATTGTCTTTGAGTCTGTGTATAGCATGGATGGATACGTCAGTAAAATTCCAGAAATTTGTGCGTTGGCTGAGAAGTATAATGCTATTACCTATCTTGACGAAGTTCATGCTGTAGGCTTGTACGGTGAAACCGGAGCAGGTTATGCAGATAAACTCGGCTGTCAATCCAAGATAGATATATTAAATGGCACACTTGGTAAGGCCTTTGGTGTACAGGGCGGATACATTACAGGGAATAGTACTGTCATAGACGCTATTCGTTCTGTTGCCTCAGGCTTTATCTTTACTACTTCAATGAGTCCTGTAATTTGTGCAGGTGCTCTTGCAAGTATCAAATACCTTAAAGACCACAACGAACTTAGAATAAAACATCAAGAACGTGCGGCACACTTAAAAGAAGAATTTATTAATTCAGGAATTGATGTGTTAAAGAATGATACACACATTGTTCCTGTTATGGTGCGTGATGCAAAGTTATGTAAAGCAATGAGCGATATGCTATTAGATGACTATAACATATACGTACAACCAATTAACTATCCAACAGTTGACGTAGGAGCAGAACGATTACGGTTCGCACCTACGCCATATCATAGTGATGCTATGATACATAATTGTGTAGATAGTATGAGAAAAGTCTATAAGCGTTTCCAAGAAGGTTGCGTCTGAAAGGTAATATAATGAATAAAATAAAAAGATACTTCTACATGGGAATAGGATTTCTCTGTGTAGGTTTGGCGTACATCGGAATCGTTACTCCGGGTATTCCGTTTTCAATTTTTCTTGTAATAGCGGCTTGGGCATTTGCCAAAAGCAGTCCAAAAATGGAGGCATGGTTATATAATCATCCTTGGTTTGGCAAGTTCCTAACAAACTGGAACAAGAAAAGAGTTTTTCCTACAAGGGGAAAATATGCAATGGTAATTGTTATGGCTTCAACACTTGCGATTACATATCACGCAACTGGTAATTTAAAAGCAGTTCTATGGAGCGGAGCATTTATGTTAGGTGTTGCTATATGGGCGTGGAGATATCCAGGCTCAGTTGAAGAACATCAGCGTAGAGTTGACGCTGGTGAAAGAGTTGCATGGCTCAAGTAAATTATAACGAAATGGATGGTATGCAGGTGTTATGGCATCTGCTTACCACAGAACCTTTCTTTTGGGTCATACTGTCTATAGGATTTATTGCTATAGGATTTAGCATTTGGGTTGACAAATGGGAACAAGATGAACACATTAAACACTACGACGACACCCATCACTATCGATAACATTCATGTCTGGGATAATTTCTTTCCAGAAGATATGTTTAAAGAATTAATTCATAAAAGCGATTTTGTACCTTGGAAGTATTGCGAAGTTCAAAGTGAAAGCGACGGCAATCCTATTGAACGTTTTATGACGTGGAATATCTACGAAGAAGATATAGTTGCATTTGATCCTATGCAAATTAAAGACAAGGTAGACAGTGTATGTAGACAACGTATACTTGAAAAGGTTCCTAATGCTGATATAGTTGACATGAAACGATTACGTTTTAATGGAACAATGCGTGGTGAAGGTTATTTTATGTGGCCACACGCAGATATCTTTAGTGATCAAACTTCTATATGGACTATTGTGATATATCTCAAAGGTGACGGTGGAACTACTATCTATGAATCCAAAAACGGACCTAAGTTAACAACTGTTGATTTTAAACCTAATAGGGCAGTTATGTTTCCATCCAGATGTTGGCACAAAGCAGAGTCTCCGGAAGAAACCTACTTTAGAACCAGTTTAGGTGTTGTTTATATGTTTGATGCTTAACTTGGATTACCTTGGACAGCAGGAGCAAAATCCTTACCGCCAATAAAGTAACACACTTGTTCTGAGTTTGGAAACGTAACAACATAAGACCAAGTTCTTGTTTTAGCATTAACCCATACATTACCGATACCTTGTAATGGTTGGCCGCTTGGCGCTAAGAATGTTACAGTCATCTGAGCAAAAGGAACTTCCTTGTATTCAGATATAATAGTCTTTAGCATAACATCTTTAGGCCCGCAGTCTACCATAATCGGTAATCGCATAACACCATCTGGTAATTGTTGCTCTTGAGATAATGCAGGAGATGTAACGTTCACAAATACGAGCAATAATCCAAGAAGCAAACCTTGGATCGCTTTTCTCTTCATAGTATAATTATTTACCTTAGTTGAGGCTTAAAAGAAGGCGTCTACGGCTTCGCTTGAAGCAAGTTTAACGCAGTCCATCCATCCTGCTTTTCCGTCTTTACTAAAGAACAAATGCGGTGGAGGATTCTTGATTGTTAGCCAACTGCCGTGGTGTATTTCCATAGCAAGTTGTCTTGGATGCCATGTGCTGACTCCTGCTAACATTTTATAATCTTTAGGAAGGTTACCTGTTGCTACCTTCTCAAGCATAACTCTGTCACTACTAATAGCAAGGTTGTGTGGTATTTGATGTGTTGTTTGGCTTTGCCATTCATTTGAATGTAACAAAACTACAGTTTCTTCTGCAACTGGGCCGCCTTTGTATAGTTTATTTTCAATGCTTATTGTTGCTGGGTGCGGATCAATTGGATTCTTTTGTATTTTTAATACGTCTGCAATTTTTAAACTTGATGGTTGGTTTAAAACTAACCCATAAACTGTTTCGTTTTTTTCTTCGTAAATAAACACTACCGATTGCTTAAAGTGATCGTCTGTATCTAATGCTGGTGATGCAACGAGTACTTTGCCTCGGTACAGTTCATAAGTCATGTTAATTTAACTCCAGTCTGGCAGTGGTCCGCCGTATTTTTTACCCTTGATTTTCTTTCCCCCAACAGTTTTTCTGTTGTCACCTATCTTATGGCTCTTCTTTCCTTCACGGCGTCTATATCCTTGACTCTTGCAACTGGCAAGAGCAGAAGCACCAAGTGATGCATTAGAGCGTGAACTCCTGCATAACTTGGCACTTGCTTTTGCTTCGTCTAATACTTTTTCGTCTATATCTTTTATTAACATACTATCTATATTTATCTGCCGCACATTCGCTATCGTCATTCGCGGTTTCAACTAATTTAAATGTTAATGCTTTTCGAGGTCCCCTTGTAGTATTAATTGATATGTCTCCTGATTTAGGAAAGTATTCTATCTTTGTTATTTTTGCTATGTCGTCATGTTTACCCACTGCAATTTCTTGTCCAACTGCAAGGTTTAATTGTAATGTATTGAGTTTCATCGGAGGTCCTCCTTTGTTGACCAGTGCTGACTGCACTTGTAATAATATTTATTGTGGCCCCGCTGTAGGAAAAGCGAAACTATAATATTACAAAGGATTTGGAATAAACTCTGGATTGTGAATAAAGCACTGGGTCTTTTTAGGCACGTATGTGACGAGTAGCACCTTATCTTTGTCAGGGTGATTGTGTACATGACCCTTAAATGCACTATCATGCGGTTTAACTTGGATAGGATAGTCTCCTGCCCAGCCATCAATACCCTGTGACTCTTCTTCTGCGGTGCTAAAACGATAGGGTAAACCATAGTAATCAGCAACAACTCTAACAGCAACTTCTTCTCCACCCATTCCCATATGTGTTTTATTGTATACAACTTCTTTAACATAGTCAATACACATTTCTTCCGTAATATTACCTACGTTCATTTTAACAATCATATCGTGTATTTTCTTACCTGCTTCTACAAGACATTCACTGCCAAAGTTGTCACTATGGTATTTTTCCCACTCACTGAGAGTTCCTTTGATACCGTCACTACGCATTTTTAACCAAGCGTCTTTACAGGATCCTATATACTTTGGTCTAAAGGCCTGAGAGTTTTGACCTGCAATATTGAGAAGTTGAGTAGCATATCTGGGCCACTCTCTACGACGGGGTGAGATTTTTTCTTTGTAATGTTTGGCCGTGAGTTTGATCATAAGGATTCGTTCCTTCTAATGGTTTCTTCATTGTTCTTTAATAATAACATCTGTTTCAAAATATGTCAACCACATAAACCAAAAGGCCCCGCTGTAAGGATCTTAGATTTATTGCCAACTATAAATAATTATATGAGATATCAACTTTACAAGGACGATATTGGTAATTTTCTTATTGTAGATTCCTTCTTCGATCAAATCATTTCCAAAGTAAAAAACGAAAAGATTGCCGTCAGAGTAGTTCAGAAGATCAATAAGAACGATCTAAAGGATAGAGATATTACCAAAAGCCATTGACTTTTATACCGTATGATACTATTATGTAAGTATGGATATAAACAGTAAAGACCCAGGTCGAGGTCATTTCTATGTGAGTATTGCAAAAAGTCTATTAAGACTTGGTGCCAGTTATGGATTATGGTATACTGGCGAGCCTATACTCATGTTGGTTGGCGTCTTACTTGGATTAGCAGAAGTATTAGGTATCGTAGAGGAACTTGTTTAATGAAGTCACTAAGGCTCACTATTATATTAGGCTCACTACTGCTCCTCACTACAGGATGTTCTTCACTACAGAAAACATCTCATAGCAATGAATGGTTCATAGGTCAGTCTGCTAAAACAGACAGTCTCACTGAACCTTGTATCAAATGTGGAGAAGATTGGATCTTTATCAATAACGAACCCTTTGCCGCCCAAAAACAGGCAAGACGTGAACAAGGTTATGACGGAACAAATTGGGAAGTCATTCGCTATTAAGATATCTTTAGAAATCTTTCAATAATTTTTTACCTATTTTGGTAAAAAAGAGGTTGACATTCTGGCCCCTTGACCATATACTGTATATAACAGTTAAACAAAAGGAGGGCAAAAATGTTTGTAATTTATAGAACAGACACCACAGAAATCGTAAGTGAGAAAAGATACTCATACGGTGGACAAATACATAAAACAGAGGGTCATGCTAAGGCATCACTCACAAGAATCAAAAAGAAGTTCGCAGAAGGTTTCGCAAATCAGAAGCCTTACAGTTCATTTCGTTTCGAAGGCTTAGGTCTACACGAAAATGGCAAGTCTGGTAGACAGGCTGAAGGCGAGTTGACTGGAGAACTTGTTGAAATGAAAATTGTTGATCTTGAAACATACAGAAACGAGATTGAACAACAGGTTGAGGTCACTAATATGATGACTGGCAAGAAGTTCAAAGAGAGTGTGAACACTCCTTCATTCATGTCACCAAGTTCAGAATCTTATTGGTCAATGTAAATTGGTAAAATTTAGGGGTTGACTTATGTCGCCCCTGAATATATTATAATAGTATAAACAGGCAAACAGAGAGGCAAAAAACATGGCAACAAGGGCAAGAATAGCATTAGAACTTAAAGACGGTTCATACATTTCATCATATCAACATTGGGACGGTTATCCAGGTGGGTTAGGTTATACTCTAATTGATCACTGGATGAACTATGACAAGATTGAAGAAGCAATTCAATTAGGTAATGCTTCATCGTGGAGATACATGATCGGTCAGCAGATTGACTTTGACGACAGAACAAATCCTTTACACGACGTTCAGAATTGTTATTACGGCAGAGACAGAGGTGAAAAGGATCAAGGTCCTAAGAAACACCTTAATGGCGTATGCCTACTTGACGAAGCATTTAACAGTGGCGAAGAATATCTTTATGTCTACAAAGAAGACACAGGCAAGAAAGATTATCTTGGTAAGCCATGTGGTGAATGGTTTTACACTCATTATGATAATCCTGCGAAAGAGATTGCAGATATGAAACCACTTGAAGAAGATGCAATCAAAGATCATATTGATATGTTGCAAAGACATCTTGAAATGATGAAAGAAAGGAAGGCGGCCTAATGGGATTAGAAACTCATTCAATTTGTGAAATCAAAGAACGATTTCACAAGATAGGAAAAGACGCTCCTACTATGTGGTGGGAACACGGAACCCTTTGGATTGACAATCCAGACGAAAGCGACATCAAAGAAATAAAAGATGTCATGGAGTCAGAGGTATTGTCCTCTGGGGTTAAGGTAAACTTCAATTGTCTTAAAGCAACCGAAACTGAGCCCTGGGATCAATGGGCAATGGATATCGTAGATGCTTGAGGCATTTTTAATCGCTGGAAAGGTTATAGGGTTGATGTTGATGATCTATGCTATTCCGGTTTTCGCTTTATGGCGAATGGACAAGGAGAAACCTAATGGAAGGTGACTTATGGTTGGCAATTAAAGTAGGGTTCTACGGTCTATGTTTGGTAGGTTGTGGATATGTATTAGGTCGTGATGCATTTCAAAAGAGCAAAGTTCATAAGATTTCTGAAAGTATCGTAGACAGTTTAATTCAGCAAGGCTTCCTCAAAACACGAAAAAATGGTGATGAGGAGGAGATTATTCCTTGGAAAGACTGGAATAATAAAGGTTGACATTTGAATCAACTGAGGCTATACTGTAAGAACAATGAGGCAAAACAAAGGAGCAAAGTCTATGAATAATTTGGTAACAAAGGCAAGCGAACTGATCTATCAAATGGATATGGATCAACTTAATCAGGTAATTGAGGCCATCAAACTCAAAAGAACTCATCTTGCGAAGCAGGCAACACGATCAATGATGGTCGGCGACATTGTAGGCTTTACCGGCAAGAGAGGTAATCAAATTTCAGGTAAGGTGACTAAGATTGCTAAGAAGTATGTCACAGTGGATTGTGGCGTAGACGGCAATTGGAGAGTCCCAGGTCATCACCTAACCAAATTGGGTATCGGCGAAGAAGTATAATGGGACCTTACTCCGAAAAGAAACAATGGGAACGAGCAGGCGCAATTAAGCGCCTACTCGAAAACAATCCTCAACTGGATGATTATATGAAATCAATCTGGCAGAGAAAACTTCGTGAATTGGCACTGAGCGAAGATGAATATAACCGAAGAGTAAGAGAGATCTTCTCGAGGGTTAAGAAATGGAACTATGCCTAAGAAAAATAATTGGAATTTCAAAGACCCTAACAGGAAGAGCAATAAAATGCAATTCACACACTCGAACGAATGGCAGGCTAAAAGATGGGAGATCTTTCACGAAGTCAAAGCGAAAGGTGGCAGTGACATGGCAGGGATCGTTAAGGCCCTTGAAATTGTTCCAGTAATTAAGACTGGTTCTTCAAACAATAAACCCAAAGTCAACAGGAGACGAAAATGAGAATCTTAATTGGTATTGGTATTGGCGTTATCGCGACTTATCTGTATTTTAATCCAGGTCAGCAAGATGAGGTTATTTCAACTATCAAATCAGGTATCAACAATGGTGCGGCCATTGTGAAAGACTTAACTGAAAAATAATTTGGTTAACCTTTTAGTTGACTTTCTCCCAGAAAGAATATAATTTAAGAATATGAAATACGGAGATGAAAAGACTAAACAGGTCGAAGATTTGAATAAGGCTATGAAAAAATTTCTTGACAATGGAGGTAAGATCGAAGTTCTTCCTCCTTGTATGACTTCAGAAGAATATTATTCTATGAAGAAAAGAAGAGCCAAAGTTCTAAAAAAGAAGAAGTAAAGGAATCCTAAAATGAAGTTCATAGACATTCCATTCAAGCCTGCCTTTGTCAACGAAAGGCCACCATTTGATACAAGTGGTATCAATGCCTTGTTGAAGTTGGATAATGGCATTAAGGTTTCTATTGTAATGCACACAGGCTCCTACGGTGGAGACAGAGGTTTATATGAACTAATGATTACTGACCAAGCAGACAACGGACTTGGCGGAATCATTGAAGGTGTTCAGGATGACGGCATCATAGGGTATCTAACTCCCCATGATGTTGAGACAGCGATTAATAAGTTAGAAGAAATAGAAATACCCAACGGAACGGGTAATATCATTCCACTTAGAAAGGAACCACACGATGCCTAAGGTTTATCATTTCGAATTAGACTCTAACGAAATCTATGAAATCGTTGCTATGAACTTCAAAGATGCCTGTCTTACTCTCGAAGAAGAATGTCCAGAGATCAATCCTACTAAAATTCTGTCAGTCACAGAATACTGTAATCCAATCCCCGGCGTAGACACTATCCACTAAACAGGGAGGGTTCAATGAACCCGAGGATAACTCAGATGCTCACTCGTCTGGCTATCGAAAATCCAGGTGTCAACGGTCGCTTCAAAATGGCCGCTGGCATTGTTTATCGAAAGCATCTAATCGCAACAGGAATCAATTCTTACAAGACACACCCTTGGATGAGTGAAGAACGAGGGTATCGTCCAGACCAAATCTATCTTCATGCAGAAGTAGATGCCATTCGAAATGCCCTAAGACTTATCACACAGGCTCAACTTGCTAAATGCGATCTTTATGTGGTTAGGATCAAAAGACCATGCTCGAATTCTACCTTTTGGGTTCATGGGTTGGCAAAACCCTGCCCTGGGTGCCAAAAAATTATAAAAACCTTTGATATTCAAAGGATATTTTTCACAGAAAATTGTGAAAAAGAGGTTGACCTTTTGAGTCATTGAGGCTATACTGTTTATATAGTTAGAAATTAGGAGGGCAATATGCAAGAAGTAATATCAAAACAAGATCAAGAGTTCTTCGCAGAGATGGACTATTTTTCAACCTATGGCAAGACCTTTGGTGCAGAAACTGTATGGTCAATCCATGATGAAGGTATCAAGATGGGCAATCCACATCCATTTGGTGTTGAGGTTGTTATCCGTCATAAATGCGATGTCTTTGGACCGTATGATGTCACAGTTCCAGTCAAAGGTAAGACTTGGGGTGATGTTTGGGTAGCCGCCGACAAGGCTATCAAAGAGTCAGGTGATATGCATCACATCTTCATCGAAGGTTTTGAAATCGACGGTAAAACTCTTAACCTTATCACAGGATCTTAATATGTTTGAAGATATTCAAGTAGGCGATACAGTTTATTTTTCAACACCGCATACCACATAGATGAAAGGTCGTGCGGTAATGAAAGGTCCAGCAGGTTGGGTAGTGAACGCAGGCGGACGCCACGGCACTCCCAAGGTAGTTGGTGTATCAAACTTCATCAAACTTCGTAAAGGTCGCAATCGTAAACCAGATCACATCGGAATGTTTCTAAATGGATAGATTAGAAAAGGCCAAACTGTTCTCAAAGATAGCACATGAGGCCATAGGACAGAAAAGGAAATACACAGGAGAGCCATACTTCAATCACCCCTTACGGGTAATGAAGTTGGTTGCTTCTGTTCTACCAGATGATGAGGATGCTCAGATTGTGGCACTCCTACACGACACGGTAGAGGACACCGAAGTGACTTTGGCTTTCATTCGTGATGAATTTGGAACCAGGGTTGAACGAGGAGTCTTTGCTCTTACGGACACTCCGACAGTGGAAGGCGGTCCGAACAGAAAAGAACGAAAGCAAATGGACCGTGAGCGTCTTGCTAAGGCAGAAGGTTGGATTCAAACTGTTAAGGTTGCAGACATGATTGATAACACTTCGTCCATTGTTGAGTTTGATCCTAAGTTCGCAAAGGTTTATCTTGAGGAGAAGCGTCTACTTATGAAGGTTCTCAAAGATGCTGACCCCAACCTTAAAGAAGATGCCGAAAAGTTCTTGACTTCTGCTTAGGTAGAGTTTATACTGTATAGACAATGAGGAATAAGAGGAGCACTCATGTTCAATCAATATTTCGTTTATTATGATGGTCGGTTCGTTGGAACTGTAATGGCGTTGAGTGAAAACTCAGCACAGGAAAAAGGCTGTCAGTTGGTAGGAGTATCTGCTTCTGCTTATACTGGTAAGGCCAGCAGACTTGTAGAAGTGGTGCGTCGATAATGGCTTATTATACCTACACCAAAGATCCAATTGGTTGCTTCGTTGAGAAGGACACCGGCAATCATTTTGAATACAGTCTTAATGACGATGATCCTTTATACTTTTTTATGGACTACCCACACAAGGTTTGGGTAGGTGGCGAGGGTGTCTGCGGTATGCGAGGCTATCGCTATGCCAATGTCCGTAAGACTGTGGCTGTGATCGTTGTAGACGAGGACGAGAAAGGACTGCCTGTGGTAGAGAAATGGAACATCAAAAAGAATGTGGAGTATTCTAATGCTTAATGAAATTGGTCCTCGGACAGAAAACTTTTGCAAGAGCAAGATCGAATGGAAGGATCCAAACGAACGGATCTGGATTGGAGATCGGTATTATACTGAAGAACAATACAAGGAGCGTCGAGCCTATCGCAGGAATCTCGTAGACTCAGAGCCTCGACTCTTTGTTCGTCATAAATTTTCCAAACAGAAGTCAAAGGCTAAACTGGTTCGCAATCTTGAATGGGCTCTTGACATTGACAAAGTCACAGAGGCTATCGTTGAGCAGGGTCGTTGTGCCATTAGTGGTAGGCCTTTTGTTTATAAGACAGGATCTATTGATGCACCTTCAATTGATCGCATTGATAGTGAGCGAGGATACACTCCGGACAATACCATGTTCGTAGGGGCTCACATCAACATCATGAAGGGTAGACTTGATCTTGAAACCTTTGTGAACCTTTGCAAAGATGTCGCAAAATTTAGATCTAATGGATTTGGATAGATTTTGGTAAAAAACTGGTTGACTTCCTGAGGGTCTGAGTATATTATAATAATATAAACTAAACAAATGAGGGCAACATGGAATTCTTAGAAATACTCGACGAACTTAAAACAATTCGTCCAACAATCACAAATCCTGAAGCGGCCACAATCGTAGACAAGAGAATCACTCTGCTTGAAAAAGAAGCAAAGGATTGGGATCAATACTGTGATGATATGTCAGCAAAATGGGAGGCTTCAATTGATGCATAAAACAATTCACCAGGAATACAAAGACGGACCATTTGATGTGAAGGTTTGGTATTCACCAGAGTTCGTTCCACTTGCAGACTTGTATGACGAGACTGTATCCGATATCAAAGAGATGGAAAGAAAAGTAGACTCAGGTAATGCATCTTGGTTTATCGCAGGTGTTGATTACTCTTACCAAGGACATGAATTCGCTTCTGATTCGTTGGGTGGCAATTATTACGAAGAATGGGAAGAAGATGCTCTTAACGAAGGCTTGGGTGGCTATCTTGAGGATATGAAACTCACAGCCAAAGAAGAAGCACAAAAGAATTTGAATGATTTCCTTATGAAAGTTCAGGTGGACTTTCCAGGAAAGATTCGACAGGTTTCTGCGTCTTTCGAGACTGTGGAATAAGCGATCGTGGGGGTGCCCCCAGGTAGGACTGGTCATAGACCATCGCTATACAATAGGAGCCTACAAAAATGATGCGTGTTAATGTTTTGTCCGTTTTACTAACCTTAAAGAAAAACGGACATACCATATTCTACCGACATAGTCGGCCAGCAACCACACCGACAGGAAGGTGAAGGACGGAAGGAGTCAGGTTGCTTAATAGCAAGGAGTTGGTGGCGTTTGCGCCAACTCCCCTAAGGTATATTTTGGTAATCTTAGGGGTTGCATTATCTGTGGATGATGCTATATTATAAGAATAACAAAGAGAGGGCAAAATGAATATAACAAAAGAACAAATCAAAAAAGCATTCGTCAGCGACATCAAAAACATCGACGAAGAAGCATATAACAATCAAGATTGGTATCAGCAGGATGCACAGAGAATCAGATACATCTTGGCAACCGTTGAACTGGATCCAGGTGTAGGTGCTCATTCATACAATGATGGCAAAAAGGTTCAACTGGAACTTGGTCAAGAGTCAAACAGATTCTATAACTGTATAGAGTTTAAGGACAAGGGCGAATATAAGATTAATAACGAACACACTCTCGCAGAACTGATGCAAATGAGTTATGATGAACTGAACGATTATGTTCACAAGAACGAATTT
>Ga0075480_10001879_pt1 | contig 13420 bp, 8 predicted proteins | sample DEB08_DNA_7_FD_81590 | JGI IMG/M metagenome (GOLD analysis project Ga0075480, IMG submission 81590) | Aqueous microbial communities from the Delaware River and Bay under freshwater to marine salinity gradient to study organic matter... | ecosystem: Environmental > Aquatic > Marine > Coastal ... | reverse complement strand
CCGTAGGATTGAACCCCTCGGAAATTACTCTTCCTGAGTTGTTGAAAAAAGCAGACTACAAAACAGCTTTGATAGGGAAGTGGCACTTGGGGGAATGGGAGCCGTTCCATCCTTTAAATCATGGCTATGATTATTTTTATGGTTTCCTCAAAGTCATCGAAGGTTCTGAAAAAGTATCACTTATAGAAAATAGAAAGGAACTTGCCCGAAACATTCAGAAAACTGGCGGACAGGCTCCGGGTATGGTAAAAGCAGCCATTGACTTTATGAAGAAGAACAAAGATGAACCTTTCTTTCTGTATTATTCTGACCCTTTACCACATGCACCTTTTATTCCTTCTGAGCAGTTTCAGGGAACTTCTAAACGAGGCAAGTACGGCGATGTCATTCACGAAATAGACTGGCAGTTCGATCTCTTAATGAAGGCCTTGAAAGAACTCAAGCTTGAGGAAGATACAATTGTCATTTTCACATCAGATAATGGGCCTCCGGTTGAACGTCAGAGTAGATATGATGTCGGTTTGACGGGGCCTTTACGTGATGGTAAATGGACAGACTTCGAAGGTGGTGTTCGTGTGCCATTTATCATTCGCTGGCCTGGAAAAGTTAAAGCCGATACTACAAATGATTCTATGATTGGGATCATTGATATGCTCCCGACTTTCTGTGAAATTGCCGGCGTTGAAGTGCCTAAAGACCGAGTTATTGACGGAGTCAATATTCTTCCGCAGTTGTTAGGTAATAAGGATAGCAAACCGCTTCGCGATGTTCAAGTCGTTCCAGGTTCAACGATCATCCATAATGGCTGGAAATATTATGCCAAACAGCAAAATCCTTTCAATAACAAAAAGCAGGAAGATTGGCGTGGTCTTAAGCCTGCTAAAGCAGGTGCGCTTTTTAACCTGAAAGAAGATCTCGGAGAAACGACAGATGTTTCAGAGAAATATCCTGAAATTGTTGCATCTATGAAGAAAAGAATGGCCGAATTTATGGCTAACTTTGAGAAGAATAGCAGACCGGCTGGTGATGCTTCAAGTCTTGCAGATAAAAACTTAAAAATCGACCGCTTACCAATCAGTCCGGATGAAGTCGCTGAGAAAAAAGGCAAGGACTCAAAAAAGAAGAAAAAAAAGAAAAAGAAATAAACATTTAGAGTCTTTTTTTGGAATGCCTTTTTCTAATCTGACTTATTTTATTTCTACTTATAAAATTCAATAATCAAAAATTTAACATTTTTTTAAACATCCCAGTTAAGGTCTTAATATCTACTTTGTTTAGGATTGGCAGAAATTTTATTTACTGAGGCAGATATGAACGAGCATGATATAAATAGTCAAGAACTGGCTTATGAAGAAGATTATTACGATTACAGTGAAGAGATTCTTGCGATTCAGGAAGAGTATCGTAGAAAGCGGCTTCTTGAAACACTGATCGGTCCTCTTGTTTCAACAATTTTCCATGTATTGCTTATCATTATTCTGGCCATCATGATTACAGACAAGTACAAAGATGAAGTTGCTGATATTGCAGTTAAAATTGAAGAAATTGAAGAAGTTGAGATTGAAGAACCGCCGCCAATCGAAGAGCCAGAGTCAGAAGAGGTAGAACCTACAGATGTCAGCGACCCAGTTCTCACAACAGTTCAGTTAGAAAATGTTGAAACAAATGATGCTGCTCTGGATAATGTTGATGATCAAGAACCATCTACTGCAGATGAGTCAGAAATGGAAGCAGTTTCAGATGTAACCGTTTCACCTTCGGCATTTGCCTCCCCCTCACTTTTTGGAGGAAGAACCGCCGCAGGAAGAGCCAGTGCAGTTTCGGCATTTGGTGGTTCCAAAGTTGGTCAGCAAGCACTTGGTAAAGCACTTTGGTGGTTAAAGAAAGTTCAGAATCCAGATGGTTCCTGGGGTAAAAACCATAAATCAGCAATGACAAGTTTTGCCATTTTGACTTTTCTCGCTCGCGGAGAAACAACAGTTTCAAGAGAGTTCGGAAAGACAGTTCAGAGAGGAATCAAATGGCTGTGTGATCATGTCGAAGGCCGGAATGGTAGAATCATGCACATGAACAATTATAAGCCTAAAGACCGAAATGTTTACTCACATGGATTGGTAGCTTATGCACTTTCGGAAGCAACAGCAATGATTGGCGCCTCCCAGATTGAAGCTGCTATGAATGATGCAATTCAGCTTGTTGTCGATAGGCAGCAGGCAAACGGCGGTTATTTCTATGGTTACGATAAGAAAAATAAAGACAGTAACCTGTCCAATGCTTCATATAATTATCAGGCTCTAAAAGCAGCTTATGCTGCAGGCTCAGATGTTTCAGGTTTGAAGGAAGCGATTGATAAAGCAATTGCGCACATGCAAGATAAAGCAACACAAACTGGTTTCTACTATAGACTCTCAGGTAAAAGTGACCGTGGACCAGCCATGCGTGCAGTTGGAGTTCTTTGTCTACAACTTTTAGGTGCTCCCGACTGTGCTGCTGCAAAGAGAATCGGTGATTACATGGAGAAGCATGATCTCCAATACCTGAAGTGGATTGGGGAAAAGGGAAACCAGCCCAATGCATTCCCTCTTTATATGTGGTATTACGCAACTCAGGTAATGTTTCAGCGTGGTGGTTCTTCCTGGAAGAAGTGGAGACCAAGGTTTGAGAAACTATTGGTCGATAACCAGCATAAGGAAGGTTACTGGGAGACTCCATCCGCCTTTGAAGGCGATCGCTTCGATATGCCGGGTATGGACAAAAAGGTTTATAGCACTGCTAAATGTGCACTCATGCTGACAGTTTATTATCGTTACCTACCATCTTTCAATCTTCCCAAGAGAACGGCTAAAAAAGAAGAAAAACCGAAAACTATCGACGAAGAAGGACTAGATCTTCTCGAATAGAGTTTAAATATTCTTCAAAATACATATACACACCTAATATCATTAAATTGAACCCAGTATGAAACGCTGGGTTTTGATTATCCCTAAGGATATACTCTCAAGGAGTATCTCAATGTCTCCAAGCTAGTATCTTTTTTACATGTTTTTAAAGGACGCAGCCCATTAGCGAAAATCTATAGAAGTGAAACCGATGCTATTGCTTAGCCATTCTCATAAAATTTAGGAAGACCAGTTAAGGTTTTTACTTCTGTCCTGTTTAGAAATTAAAAATTAATAAGAATGTCAGTAGCCTCTTAAGCTGAAATCTGCCATTTAAACAAGATGAATTTCAGGACGAAGCATATGAAAATTTTAATTATTCTCATTGGATTAATGACGAGCCTAGTCGCCAGTGAAAATAGCTGGGTTGAGTTGTTTAATGGCAAAAACCTTGATGGCTGGACTGAAAAAACCAAAGAAGGATCTTTCCGAGTGGAAGATGGTGCAATCATTGGAACAGCAAAGAGTGGCTTAGGAACTACGTTTCTGTGTTCAAACAAAAACTACGCTGACTTCGAACTTGAGTTTGAAACTAAGTTAATGAACAATGAACTCAATTCCGGAGTTCAGATCCGCTCAAGAAACCATGAGCCAAAAAAATCCCAGAAGTATGGTACTGTTTACGGTCCTCAAATCGAAGTTTCCGGACGCAATTTTGAAAAAAACAGTTCTGGCTATATTTACGGTCAAGCCTGGAAAGAATGGCTTACACCCAAAGAGCAAAAGGTTGGTCACAAGTTTTTCAAAGATGGGGAATGGAATCATTTTCGTGTTGTCGCCAAAGGCAATCAAATCACAACTTGGCTTAATGGCAACAAAGTAGCCACAACAACTGTTCCAGCTGAACGTCACAAGACAAACCCAAGTGGTCTTATTGGCCTGCAGGTTCACGGCATCAAAAAAGGCACCGGTCCATATCAGGCGGCCTGGAAGAATATCAAAATTAAAGAACTTTAGTCGAGATCCATTACCAAAGGGTGTCGTTTTGAAGGAACTGTAAAAACTGGAGATTAAGAAAATTAGACAAAATCATTACTGTGTAAGTCTAAGATACTTTTCAATTTTTTGATGATTTTCTGGGGTATTTGTTATCACCAGCCTCTTTGCCTGTTGAACAAACTTGATCTTGGCTCCCGTAGGAAATGAAATGCCCACGCTCTTAAAATATTTGAGAAACTTTGTATCTTTGTCATCACCAGAATCATTATATTTTACCTTACTCATGAATTCTGAAAACCCTTTAGAGACTGTATAGAATTTTGTTTCAAGTGAGATTAAAGATTCGGTTTCTCCCAGAATAACGACAAATTCCTCAACTTTATATTTTAGATTGAACTGATTTGAGACATACTCAATCAAAGTTCTGATTGTTATGTCTCTTGCGTAAAAGTTGATTGATTTAACTTTCTCTTTCTTGTTATGAGCTTCTGCAGCATGGATTAAAGTAATACCTACGCCTTTGTCATCACTTTTTATTGAAGCTTCTTTTATGAATTTAAGGATTGATTTCAGATCTTTATTTATGAAGTTGACTTCAGGAATTTTAAGATCCAGTTTTTTCTCCATTTTATTTTCTGCAATTATGAAATTGCTTAAGAAGAATAAAAAAACAAAAACAGCACAATATGACTTCACGGTTTTTTCCTTATTTATGTTCCTTTCCAGTATAGTTCAAATGTGATCAGTCTGTGTTACAGAATTGCGACACTTTTATTACAGATGTATTACAATTTTCTTCCATCCCATAAGAGACTTAGAAAATAGCTGTGCACTTCGAATTTCAAAATTTACAGAAGAGTAGTTAAGGTTTTCGACATTCCCCTGTTTAGACTTTAAAAATTATTAAGGTCAGTCATTATGCCCAACATAAATCTTATCAAAATACTTCTTTTATTGAGTAGCTTTGGCTTTTCTCTTAACTCTTTTGCTCTGGATCAGGCGACCAAAAACAAAGTCATCGAAGCCAGTCAATCCAGCAAAGCTGTAAAAGCTCAATCTGAACGAATACTTCTTGCATTGTCTGCTGATAATCAGGAATCAGCTGGTCATTTTGCACTGCAGAAACTAAGCGAACAGACATCTGTTTTTAAAGTAGAAATTTCCTCGGACTTATCCAAAGTTAAATCGGCTACTCTGAAGAAATACGATGGCGTTTTTCTTAGTCAAAATATCATTGATACTATTTTTGAAAATGCTGACCGAAAGGCGGCTTTACTGCAATATATCGAGGAGGGCGGTAAGCTTATCGCTACTGATCAGGCAATTGAAAGTAAATCGGCAGAATACCATAAGCTGATTGGTGCAGAAACTAAAAACTATCCCTGGGATGAAAAAGGTACCTGGAGTGTTGTCAATGAAGCTCCTGACTCTGTGAGCACTAAGCACCTTGGGCAGCTTTTTAAAATAAACGATCGTATATATCATCTCACAGGTATTGACCGCTCTAAAATGCGCATTCTGCTGGCTCTGGATTTTGGGGACCGTCTAACAACAGGCGCCTATGCCAAAGCGGCAGACGTTCCAGTAAGCTGGGTTAAAGAAGCTGGTAAAGGGCGCGTCTTTTGCACATCTCTTGGATTTAACGATTCAACTTGGCAAAATAAGGATTTTCTTCAGCACTTGTTAAGTGGTATTCAAATGACTTTCGGCGATTTGAAAGGTGACTTTAGCCCGATTGTTAAAAAGCCCCGTTCACCTCATGTAATCAAAGCTCGTACACTTAGTGAACAAAAAGCGATGGAGACTTTTGAAATACAGGATGGCTATCAAATTCAACTGAGTGCCGGTGATGACTTCCTCAATGAACCAGTGCACATTACCTGGGACGGTAACGGAAATCTCTACGTCGCACAAATGGAAACCTACATGCAGGATTCTGCTGCGTCCGGTGAAAAAGATCCTGTCTGTACAGTTCTGAAACTTGTTGACACTGATTGGGATGGAGTTTTCGATAAGCGTACTGTTTTTGCTAAAGGTCTTATTCTACCACGTAAACTTCTTTGTCTGGACGGTAAAGTTATTATTGGTGAAACAGATACGACAGATCTGTATGCTTATGAAGATACCGATGGCGATGGTGTAGCAGACAAAAAAGAACTCTTCTACAAAGGTGGGCCACAGGGTGGTAATATGGAGCATCAACCTCAGGGCTTCATATGGAATATTGACAATACAATTAATGCTACTTACGGTCTGGGCTACAGTTATAAAAATGGTGAAATTAAACCACTGGATTACAAAGCCGGCTTAGGCTCTCAGTTTGGAATTTCACAAACAGAAAGCGGTCAGATTATTTCGGCTATTGCCGGTAACGAAAAAGCTACCATGAATTTTCAGCAGCCGCATGTCTACGGTGGAATGGAGCTTGAAGGTGAGAAACCCAAAGAGTTTTATGAACTTTGGCCGATAGACAGTATGCCCGACTCACAGGGCGGTCTAAAAAGAATGCGGTCCAATAATACTCTAAATAACTTCACAGCTACTTCCGGGGCTGAATATTACCGAGGTGGTGTTCATAGTGATTTGCAGCACGATTTCTTTCTGGCTGAACCTGTAGGTCGACTCATTCGCAGGGCGAAAATTGAAAATAAAGGTGGAATGCGTATTCTCCATAACGCTTATCCTAAAAAAGAATTCATACGTTCAACAGATCCAAACTTTCGCCCGGTTAATCTCGCTACAGGACCTGATGGTAACCTCTACATTGTAGATATGTACCGAGGTATTATCCAGCAGGCAGCATATGCTCGACCAGGTATGTACATCTACCGAATCAATCAAGTTTATGAACTGGACAAAAACATTGGCCGTGGTCGCCTTTACCGAGTTACTAAAAACGGACAAAAAAGCTTTCCTAAGCCGAATATGATTAATGAAAGTGGTAAAGAACTTCTAGCTCATTTAAGTCATGAAAACGCCTGGTGGAGATTACAGGCTCAAAAACTCATCATTGTCAGAAATGACCTTTCTGTTTTGAATGATTTACAAAATATGGTTTTGAATGCAAAGTCTGAACTGGCAAGGCTCCATGCATTATGGACAATTGACGGTCTGGGAAAAACTGAATTTACAATCCTTAAAAAAGCCGTTAAAGATGCAAGCTACCTAGTTAGGGAAGCCGCAATTCGACTCGCAGAACCTTTTCTGCGGAAAGATAAATCTGCAATAGTCATCTTCATGCCAATTAAGACCGAAACCAACAGCCAAGTTCTTGTTCAAATGAAAAACTCTCTTAGAGTCTTAGGACAGTCAGAATTGCTCAAATCTCTATATGATACTCACAGAGATAAACACTATGGCTTGGCTCGCATGGAGAAGTTTCATGCCCAGCAAGCGGCTGAAGAAGAGCAAAAGCGTCTGGCTCGCAAAGCTCTTTCCGCAGCAAATGCAAAAGCTATTCAAAATGGTGCCGTTCACTATCAGGCTCTCTGTCAGAATTGCCATGGTAAGGACGGAAAGGGAATGAAATCGGGGGATTTAATTTTAGGGGCTCCGCTTGTTGGATCTCCACGCGTAACCGGCGACCCAAAACGTCTAACAGCTCTGGTATTAAAAGGTCTCAAGGGACCGATCGACGGCAAAGACTATGGTGTGATGCCCCCGCTAGAAAGTAACTCGGATGAATACATTGCTGAAGTAATCAGCTATATTCGCCACAGCTGGCAAAATAAAGCATCTGCTGTTAGCACAAAAGATGTCCAGGTAGTGCGTAAAGATGTGAAAAAGCAAAAGGATATGTTTTCTCTTAAATCTTTGTATGAGCGCTATCCATCAATATTGGATAACAAAAAGAAATGGAAGATAAGTGCTAACGTAAACAATGACAGGAATGCACTGGATAAGCTCAAGAAGCCAACTAAACGATGGACTAGTATGAAGCCCATGGAAAAAGGTTACTACATTCAAATTCAACTTCCACAGGTTGAGGAAATTCAAGGTCTACAAATGAGCTCTAATGAAGATGCCGAATTTGAAGTCCAGGTTTCTCAGGATGGTAAAAAATGGTCTAGCGCAGGAACTCTGAAAGGTAAGAAGGGAGTATCTGCAGTAAACTTCGATAGCGTTAAGGCTAAGTATTTTAAAGTTATTACTTTAAGCCAAAACGATGAATCCTGGTCTTTACGCGGAGTCAATCTTATTGCTGCTAGTCATAAAAAATAAATAAAATCTTATAAAATTACTCAAAATGATGATTCGAGAGGCTTTATGCCCATAGAATTTATCGTCCAAACCTTCTTAATTAGAAATAATATGACACTTGGAGTCCAATGGGATGAGGTTTTTAAGTGTGGAAGGATAATAGATATAAGGTTTTAAGTATGAAAAAATTTACTTTAATGGAATTGCTGATTGTCGTAGCTATCATTGCGATTCTTTTATCGCTATTGTTGCCGACTTTAAGAGGTGCTCGTGAAAAGGGGAAGTTTGCAGTATGTGTTTCAAACATGATGCAAAACTATAGACTTATTGGAATGGGAGCTAGCGATAATAATGGTAGACTGCCACAGTTTTTCTATAATTCTGGAGGAGGTCAGCCTCCGAATTTAGGCAGTAATTTGGACAAGCTGCATCAAATTACACCGAATTATATGAGAGAAGACTGGATGGGAGCGATGCAAACGTTGCATAAAGGAAGTCACCATATTAAGCATAAACGTTATGGAATTGTAAACCCTGTAGCTGCTCTATACTCTCATCCGGGACTGGACTGGATTTATAGAGGAACTCCAGAATATGATAACATGGAACAGCACCCTCTGACAGAGATTATGAGATGTCCAAGCCTTGAAGAAGGTGAAGTTCAATCCGGCTGGGGAACTAATAACGGTGATGGCATAGGCAGTAATGGGAGCCATGATTATAGTTTTACACAAGGCTTCAGAACTCTTTACTTATCTCAGATAGGAACTTACTCTATACAATATGGTAATGAAATGGCAACACCTTTAATTATTGAGGAAGATCCGTACTATCATAAAAATCGTGGAAACCGTGAAACTTCCTGGGCTAATGGTGATTCAGTGGGCACCTGGCATGACTTTGGCAAAAAAGGCTCTTATATAGGACTGGATGGTTCTCATAATGTGGTTAGATACACTTTAAGGTCTGTTGATATTTGGACGGATATAAGAGGTGCTGATACTGAAATCAGAAATGCCTCTACGACAGGTGTAGGTGGCTTTCATGGTGAAACAGTACCAGGTGAACCGGGCTCTACAGTAACAAGACAATAGGCTGACAAAGCTCAAGTCCTTGTTCTGATCTATTTTACTCTGGTCAGGATTTTTATACACTGGTAATATGTAGAGTGTGTGGATGAATTACTTTTAATTTACCTGGAAAACTGAAATGTTAAAAACCCTTATACTCCTTATTTCTCTGGGAGCTTTTGCCGGAGCTGCAGAAAAGCCTAATGTTATTATTTTCTTCATTGATGACCTTGGTTACAGTGATATTTCACCTTTTGGTAGCAAAGATATTCCTACTCCAAATCTCGACCGACTGGCCAAAGAAGGGGTAATCTGTAAAGACACGTATGTAACTAATCCTCCCTGCTGTCCAAGTCGCGTTTCACTTATAATGGGTATGTATGGACAGCGCTTTGGTAAATACGGTATGTCAAGAGGCCTGCCAATTCCTGAAGACAAAGATAACATGGCAAAGTTCATGAACCGTCATGGTTATATAACTGGTCAAATCGGTAAGTGGGATATCGGCTCAAAAAAGCAGACAGCTATTAATATCGGCTTCAAGGAAGTCCTTCAGACCCCGCCTAAAAAAATCTACAAAAAGTCAGAAGTGAAGGCTAAAAACAAATACTCTAAAACCGGGAAGTCGAAGTTCATCTGTATCAACCAAAAAGGAGAAGAGCAGTGGCTTACGGACTATGATGGCGACCGTTGTATTGAATGGATTGAAAAGCATAAAGATAAACCATTTTTTATGTATTTTTCACCCGAGGCAGTTCATTCTTCGAATATCGAAGCTACTGAGGAATTGAAAAAAAGGTCAACAGTAAAAGATAAAAAACGAGTTCATCTGGCAGCGGCTATTGTTTCTGTCGATGATCAAGTAGGTAAAATGCTCGATACTCTTGACCGCTTAAAACTGCGCGAGAAAACATTGTTTATTTTTTCCAGTGACAATGGGCCAAATCTTGGAGAGGGCGGAACAGCTTTGCCTTATCGCGGCGGAAAGGGTGGGGGAACACAGCAGGTAGGCTGGACTCTGAGTCCGACTATAATTTCCAGACCGGGAACTATTCCCCAAGGTAAAGTTTATGATGGTATGATGTGTACTCTTGATTTTTATGCAACGATAGCAGCTCAAATCGGAGCTGAGAAACCAACTCATTTGGATGGCGTCGATGTAACTCCATACCTGCAGGGCAAAAAGTCCGGGGATGCTCATAATTTTCTCTTTTGGGATAACAGTGATCCTACTGATGCAGAACGTCGTAATATGCTCGCAGTCCGCTGGAAGGACTGGCGACTTTATAAGAAGTACAAGAAAGACGATTGGCAGCTTTTTGACTTAAAAAAGGACCCTCAGGAAAAGAAAGATGTCGCCAGTTCAAACCCTGAAGTCATTTCAAATATGCTGGCGGCCTATAAAAAATGGCAAAAGGGCAATGTGCCTGTCAAAAAAGTCCCAAAGAACTCGAATGATGATCCTAAAAGAGGAACAGGCCATCAATGGATGACTTCTGAGAAATAAAGTAAATCACCGAGACAGCCTTTCACTCTGTCCCTAGCTTTTTTGCTCATTTGCTCATTTGCTCAAAATGACGTTGTTTTGGTTGAAATGACTATAGAATTGTTTGTAGTTTGCATCTTATTAAATGAATTGGGAAAAGTAGGTCCCTAATTTATTAATATCTTACTGTATTGTGTTTATAAGAGGCGTGTTATGAAAAAATTTACTCTAATTGAGCTGTTGATAGTAGTCGCAATAATAGGCATTCTTCTAAGTATTCTTTTGCCAAGTTTAGTTTCCGCACGAGAAAAATCGAAAAGAGTGGTCTGTCTTAGCAATTTAAAGCAGCAGTTTACAGCTGGTACTATCTATGCTAAGAATAATAATTTATTACTTCCAGATGGCAAAAAATGGAAAGCCCCTAATATCCCTCACGAGGATTTCATTAGATTAAACCCAAGTTCTTATGAAGGCTTGCGCGACAACTATCTAAGTGGAGTTGGAAATACTTTCTACTGTCCAAACTCTGAATACCCAATAGACGCCTTCGTGGAAAATGATCATTACCTTATGGGATATTTTTATCTTGGAGGTAAACCATTTACTAATTCTACATATAACTATGAACTGCCTATTAAGTTAAGTGATTCTCCTGATCTTGCAGTTTGGGGTGATGTGAGCTTTTGGACCGCTAGCTGGGGCGGGCACAGTGTAGCTCCACATACAAAAAATGGCTTCATTCATCATAAAGGTACAGGCGCTCGTCCGAATACACTAGGGGCGCAAGGGTCTAACTTTGTTTTACTTAATGGTAGTGCTAAATGGTATAATATCGGAAATCTTGACGACTATTACCAATGGTCAAGTACTAATGAACTGCAAGCTCTTCTGCCCAAAGATATGTGGTAGGTAATGACGCAATTAGTCTAAATGTCCCAAAGAGCTCGAAAGATGAGCCTAAAAGTGGCTCAGGTTATGAGTGGGTGACCTCTTAGAAATAAAGAAGACTTCACTTCTATTCTCACCTTATAATTGTTCCCAAGCAGAATTTACCTATATTATCTTTTTAACTCAAAATGACTGCTATCAGCTTAAGATGATTCTAGCAGTTAAAGATAAATAGAGTTAAGGTGAAGAATATATGAAAAAATGGAATAAAACTACACTTCTACTTTTACTGTCCATAATGTCACCATGGATGGTTTGTACAAGCCTGGCAGCAGAGACAATCAAACCGCTTGAGCGGATTACAATCATGCCAGGTAAGGAGCGAGCTGAATTTATTCTCAAAGACTCGAAAAAGCCCTTCTTTGTGAAGGGGTTTAACTATATTCGTTTACGAGCCAAGAGTGGCAAAGTTGGAGGTGATCATTCTACCTTCGATGCCAGAACGAAGAAAACTAAGGCTGCCTATGATCCAAATGCTGCCGAAAAGATGTTTAGTATTCTAAGTAAGTCGGGATATAACACAGTCCGCGTTTTTCTTATTGGCCGAAGTACAGTGAATCCGGGTATTGCCGGCGACTATGATACGACTAAAGCACTTTATGAACCTTATGCTGATAATTTTATAGACTTTTTACGTCGGGCGACTCGACATAATATTCGCGTTTTCCCCACATTTGGTGATGGGGCGATTCCCAATAATGCCTATTATCGCAAGAAGCCCATTAAAGGAAAGGGGTTTAACAAGAACGCACTGATTCTGACACAAGAAGGAATTAAAGCGAGAGTTGAGCATATCACCTCTCTTTTGGCTTACGTTAAGAAAAAAGCCCCCGGGCTGTTACCGACTTTACTGGGGCTACAGTGTCAGAACGAGGCATACCTCACTGCAAAATTATGGCCATTTAATCAAAATAAAGGAAGCTTCAAAGCTGCCAATGGCAAGACTTATGATCTTTCTAAAACAGCAGATAGGCAAAGGCTAATGGATGAGGGCTATAGGTATTACCACAAACAGATTGTTTCAGCTGTTAAGGCAATTGATGCTGAAATGCTCGTATCTGAAGGTGTCTTTGTTCCAGCAGCCGTGGGCAAGAATTATGATAGTAAACATGCAGGCGTTTGGCCGGGCAAGACTCCTGACGAACGCTACCCTCCGAAACTGACCGCTATCGGTACAGGCGTTTTGGACTTTCTGGATGTTCACTTCTATCATGTGACTCCGAACCCCAAAGCCGTACCTCAGCAATTCCGTCGAAATCTTGGAAGCACGGGTTTCTTTTCGCCTGAGATGAGAAAGATTCGCAAAACAACTCCCGTTATCATGGGTGAATTTGGTGCATTTGATGACCATGAGAAGACATTTGCCAAAGCTGTCGAGAACGTTGTTCTGGTACGCGATCTTGCGAATAAGGAAAAAGTCAATGGTATGCTCTATTGGACCTATGACTGCCATGAGCAACTTAGGCTTTATCACGCTGCCGAAGACTGGAATCTATTTTACCAAAAAATGGGTACCTTTGAGCGCTGAAACTGGAATGAATAGAACTTATGCAGGAAAAATTTAAAACTTCATAATTAACTGCAATAGTTTATTTGAATCAGTCCATGCAACTCAAAATGATGACCATCTGCGCAAAATGACTATGGAATTGCTTCCTCATATAACCTATTTTTACGCAATTAATTTTCTAAGCTGACTAGAGTCAGCATTAATCTCAGTATTTTAATATACTGGAGCCTTTTGCAAAACAATTCATTAAACTAAGCATTTTTAGTTTCTTTACTCGAAGTTTTGAAGTCTACTTTTCTTCGTACAACCCTAATACATCTTTTAACAT
>Ga0075480_10001874_pt1 | contig 13440 bp, 13 predicted proteins | sample DEB08_DNA_7_FD_81590 | JGI IMG/M metagenome (GOLD analysis project Ga0075480, IMG submission 81590) | Aqueous microbial communities from the Delaware River and Bay under freshwater to marine salinity gradient to study organic matter... | ecosystem: Environmental > Aquatic > Marine > Coastal ... | reverse complement strand
AGTACCACTTAGTGATGATGACTATGCAAAACAGGTTACTGCACGTAATTCATTATAATTAGTGTAGTTACTAAAATAAGTATTGACAACTGCTCCTGATTAGGGTATTATAAATATACAACTAATCAGGAGTTTTTTATGTACTTTAACAAAACAGAAACAAACTGGCGCATCTCTCAGTGTTGTCAGTTTCACGATAAACAAAAAGCAAAAAGGTATAACTTTGGAACAACAACAAAAACATATGCCCTCAAAGAGGGTGGTAAAGAGCGAGTTCAATCAAAGGCTCTCGAAAACTGTCGAAAGTTGGAAGATATTCTTACGACATACTTTCCGACTCAACCAATTAATTTACGCAGTTTTCGTATTTCGTCTGAACTCTTTCCTTGCTACACTCTTGATTTTACCCGTGAATGGTACGAAGAAATTTGGGATGAAATTAGTCAAATTCTTAGTAGAGCTGGAGCAGCCGCGAAAACTAATTCTGTTCGTCTTTCTGTCCACCCTGGTCAATATACTGTTCTTGGTTCTAACAATCCACAAGTTGTAGAAAACTCAGTCAAAGATTTAGAGTACCATGCACTGTATGGTATTCTTATGAATCTGCCTGCTGAAGATTTTACAATGAATATTCACTTACAAGGATTATATGGAGGAAAACACGAAGATGGGATTAAACGCTTTGCCACTCACTTCCCCTACCTTTCAGACTACGCCCAAGCTTGTCTCGCCGTCGAAAATGAAGATAAACCCAACGGATACGACATTAAACACACACTCGAACTTGCACAGAGAATACCGATTAGATGTACACTTGATACACACCACTATGCCTGCCATAGAATGGTTGAAACTGAGAAAGTTGCGTTGGGAGAGAAAAAAGTCAATAGGAAAGTGCGAGACGTGGATCATATCTCCCACACAGACGATTACTTCCGTGAAGCTGTCAAGTCATGGCGAGGTGTACGCCCGTTGTTCCACAAATCACAATCCTTCCACCCCGACAATTCAGATTACTGGATGAAACCCAATGCCCATTCTGAAACTTATTGGGACGAAGAGTTGATGGCTAGACATGTTCCAATGCTTGAATATGCAGATTTTGATATCGAAGCAAAATTTAAAGAAGTTGCTGTACAAGGTTTTTATGATTTTATCAAGACAGAAGAAGAGTTTGCGGGTGAGCCAATAAAAACAAAGACACTCTATAATCCAAAATAAATGTACATTGTATTTGACAATTACCCTCTGTTTTGATATAATATTCAAAATGGAGGGTTTTTAGATGGCAAGAGTAAATACAAACGAAATTCCTGAATCAAAAATTAGACAAGTAATTTGGATGATAAAAGCCAACAAGACTAAAAAATCTTGTTGCGAACATTTAGGTATTGCTTATAATACTAAGAGATTAGATGCAATTATTGAAGAGTTTAGACAAAAAGAAGAACGTCAAAAAGAACTAAAGAAAAAAGCAAGAGCTAAAACTCTTTCTGCTAATGAAATTAAACAAATAGTTAGTGATTATCTCGATGGAGAAACTCAGAGTGCTATTGCAAAGAGATTATATATTAGTCCTCAACGCGTTAAAAAAGTTCTTATGGAAAGTAACGTTCCTATTCGTGCAAGAGGTAAAAACAAACCAGCGCAAGTCAGTCATGTAGTACAAGATTTAGATGTATTGTTTAAAGCTGGAGATAGAGTATTTGTACCTGAGAAAAATACTTTTGCTAAAGTCAAAGAAGTTTATGACGAAGAATGGGTAGACTATTATCGTTCCCCTCTTAGAAGAAAATATGTAGAACTACACGCAATGAAAGCTGCAAAAATAAAGCATGGTATTGATTTTGAAGGGTTTCCTGATATTCATTATCAAATTTATTGGGAATATGATAATGGTTCTTCTTGGAAAGAAGATGCTATTATCAGACTAATCAAAAAAGTAGAAACATATATAGAAGAAACTGGAAGAGAAACTTACTTAGCGTATATGGAAAGTGATCATGGTGGTTATTTTTCTGGAACCAGAGACAAATTTTATCCTGTAGCGAGCAAATAATAGATGAATATTGATCTTCAAAAACTGACAATAAAACGTTTATTGTCAGAACAAAATCACGATTTCTTTACAAAACTTAGCCCCTATTTCTTTTCAGGGGCTAATTCTTCTATTTATAATAAAATTGAGTCTTACTATAAGGCTAATTTAAAAATACCTTCTGAAGAAGAGTTTTACCTTATTAATAAAGATATTAATTCTCAAGAATATTTTGAGACACAAATTGTTGCGTCTAATAAATATGGAGATATTGATAACGATTTTATTATTGCACAATTACAAGATCATTTTGTAAGAGAAGAAACTATATCTTTTCTTGATGGATATATTGATCAACTAGAAGACTTAGAAAAAATTGAAATTGTAGACAAAATACAAAATCATCTTTTAAAATTGAATAGTGCCTTACCTACATCAGACGAGTTATTTGATGTTGCTGATTTAGATTTCTTCCCTAGTGCTGATGATTTTAAACTCTATCCTTCAGGGCTTAGTGCTGAATATGACGCAATTAATGGAGGTTTTGGATCACAGGAACTTGTGTTGCTCGGTGGTAGAAGAGGGTCGGGTAAATCTATCATATCTCTAAACTGCTCTATTAATAGATTTTTACAAGGATCGACTGTTGCTTTTTTCAGTATTGAAATGAGATATAAAGAAGTACATGACCGACTTTTAAGTATTATTAGTGAAGTTCCTTTTCTTGATATTTATAAAAACAAACTAAACGAAGAACAAAAACTAAAATTAGCAAAAGCAAAGCTAGACTACTTTTTTGATAATACAGATCAGAAAGCAATTGATTACTACAGTGAATTAGAAAAAACAAAAGACTTTAAAGCTTTTGAACAAAAGATGAAGTTTGATAAGCCTGGGTATAAAGAAAATCGTTTCTTTATTATTGATGATGCTGGCTTAACTCTCAATCGTATTGACCATTATTGTAATATGTTTCAAGCTAAATATCCAAGATATACTATGGCCTGTGTAGACTATATCAATATTATTAGACATGAAGATCAGAAAGACTGGAAAAGTCAGATTACTATTGCGGAAAACTTAAAACTAATGAGTCGTAAATATGATTTAACAATGTTCTCACCTTATCAAATTGATGCAGGAGGCGAAGCACGCTTTGCTAAAGGTATTCTTGATTCTGCTGATCGTAGTTTTAATTTTTTCCCACCTGATGATAACACAGATCCAAATCGAGTAGCTGTTCATACAACAAAAATTCGTAATGGTAGAACAATGAATTTTGATATAGGTATGAACTGGGAGTGTACTAAAGTAGTAGCAACTGATTCAAACTTAATTAATGAAAAACCTTTTGCAGCCGCTAAGTATGGGAGTGAAGAAGATAAAGAGAAAAAACGCACAAGAGAAATTGAGCGTGATTTATGATAAAAAAAGGGTTGAAAAAAAGATGAGTGATTATATTGCGTGTAGATTAGCACAGGTTTTTATTGTAGTAGTGTTCGTTATGGGCATGATTAGTTTTGTAGAGGAGTTTGTATTATGAATGGAATTGAAGTTGACTTCTGATCGCACAGTTTGGATTATATGGATGGTAGTTGTGCTAATTACAGTAGCAATGTTGCCGTTTGTGGTGCGTATGCAAGGTGTTTCAGAATTTTTAGCAAGGTGTTTTGGATAATGGACTTAGTAGATTTATTAACAGAAAAAAATATATATTATAAAAAGTCTAATAACCCAAGCGAAATACTTATTACTTGTACTTCTGGTGAGCATGTAGATAAAGATCCTAGTTTAAGTTATAATCTTGAAAAAGATATGTTTCATTGTTGGAGTTGTGGTTTTAAAGGTGGTAAACGCAGATTCTTAGAGAGTATAGGTGTTAGTAGTGCTATAACTTTTGAAACTAAACAATCATTTAAGATTCAAAAACTTAAAACTAAAATACAGAAATTAATGGAATTAAATGAATGTACTATGCCTACAGAATACAGAGCATGGAGTCAAACATATAAAGGAATAAAGATAGAAACTTTAAAAGAGTTTGAGTTTTTCACTACTTCTGAAATGGGATTTGAAGATTATATCTGCTTACCAATTTATCAATTTGGTAAATTAAAATTTATTGAGGGACGATATAGATTTAACTCTAAAAATAAACCAAAATATAATCGCAAACCAAATGGAGTTAATGTTAATAATATAGCTTTTCCATTAGATAAACTAGAAGATAAGTCAAAAGTTATTATTGTAGAAGGCATATTTGATATGCTAAACCTTTGGCAACACGGAGTAAAAAATGTTCTTTGTGTTTTTGGTACACAAAACTTTAGTGATGCTAAAGTAAAACTATTTGATGATGTCGGCATTAGAAACGTTCAAATAATGTTTGATGGGGATGCTGCAGGACAAAGTGCGGCAACAAAAATAAGAAATTTATTAACTAAAAATAATATTTCATCTTCTATTATTAAACTTCCGCTAGGAAAAGATCCTGGTCTATTAATGGCAGATGAAATAAAATCTCTATTGTCTAATGGATAAAAAATTGATACAATGATGTATAAATTAAAAATGAGGAATAATAATGAGTAAAAGAGTTGCATTTGTTTATCCAGCAAAGATAAACAACCCAGACAAAGCATTAGCTAAATTTATGGATAAGCATATCAGTGACGAAGCTGATTATGTATTTCTTTGTTCACAAGAAAAAGAAAAAATCTTAAAAAAAGATATAGATTGCGATATTGAACAACTTAAAAAAGATTATGAAGTAGTAGTACCTATCGGTGCAGAAGCACTAAAATATGTTTGTGGACTTACAGGTATTACAAAATATAATGGAATGTTTATTGAAAAAAAATTCTTACCACTGATCAATCCTTCTATGGTTGTATTCAAGCCTCAATATGAAGAAGATATTATCAAAGCATTTAACATGTTAAGTAAAATTCTACTTGGAGAAGTAGATAATACTACTCACGAAAAAGATTATAGATTTATAGATACTCGTGCAGGATTTGAAGAATATTTTGCTACATTGAAACAAGCTAATCCAATTGTAGTTGATATTGAAACTTCTGGGCTTAACCCAAGAAGTTCAAATATACTTGGAATTGCTTTGAGTACAAAACCACACGAAGGTATTTACGTATCAGCAGAAATTTGTCATGCCTATAAAGAACAACTACATGATTTATTTGCTACTAGAAAATGTATATTCCATAATGGTAAATTTGATATGGGATTTTTAGAATATGAATTTAATTTTGATTTTCCCGATTTTGATGACACAATGCTGATGCATTATTGTTTAGAAGAAGCTGTAGGTACACACGGTCTTAAACCTCTTGCTTTAAGATTTACAGATTTAGGTGATTATGAAAAAGAATTAGATGATTACAAAAAAGTATTTTGTCGTAAAAATAAAATCAAACTAGAAGATTTTAACTATGGTATGATTCCTATTGCTATTCTAGCTCCTTATGCAGAGCGCGATGCTGATGCTACTTTTCAATTATATAATAAATTTTGGCCTTTAATTGATAGAAGTGAAGGCTTTACCAAACTGTATAAAGAAATTTTACTTCCTGCAACTTCTGCACTAATGCGTCTTGAAAAGAATGGAGGTTATATTGATACCTCTATGCTTCAAACTGTTAAAGAAAGCTATGAAATTGATATTGAAGAGTGTATCAATGAAATTTCTATGCACGAAGCAGTACAACGTTATGAAAAATTAAATGAGAAAACATTTAATCCAAATAGTACAATGCAACTACGTGAAGTATTCTTTAAGATTCTTAGACTAAAATCAACTAAAAAGACATCTACAGGTGCAGAATCTACGGATAAAGAAGTTTTACAAGAACTTAACCACCCTCTTGCTGAAGCTATTCTTGATTTGCGTGAAAAGACTAAACTTACCAATACATATTTATCTAATATTCAAAATGGTGTAGATGCAGATAGTCGCTTGCGTTCTGGTTTTAATATTCACGGAACAACATCAGGTCGTTTATCTTCAAGTGGTAATCTTAACTATCAAAACATCCCTCGTGATAATAAAGATATTAAGAAAATGTTTAGGGCAAGACCTGGATTTAAGATTATGCAGTGTGACCTTCAAACAGCTGAGGTATATTATGCAGCAGCACTAAGTAATGATAAATTCTTACAACGAGCTTTTATTGAAAAACTAGATTTTCATTCTTATATCGCAAAACAAATCTTTAATCTGCCTTGTGACGTTAATGAAGTAAAATCTACTTTTGGAGATAAACGTCAACATGCTAAAGCTATTACTTTTGGTATTATGTACCAAGCAGGTCCTGCTAAGATTGCTGAGACTGCTGGAGTAGGATTTACAGAAGCAAAATCTTTTATTAACAAGTATTTTAATGAAGCGTATAATCTCAAACGCTGGATTGATAGTGCTAACCGACAAATTGAGAATAATGCTTATATTTATTCTTATTTTGGTCGTAAACGTAGATTACCAGAATCTCGTTCTCCAAACCAAGGAGTTGCTAAACACGCAGTTCGTTCTGGAGTTAACTTTTTAGTTCAATCAGTTGCGTCAGACATTAATGTTCTTGGTTTAATAGATGCTATGAAATGGATTGATAAAAACAACTATAATGATGATATATTACCTTTTACAGTAGTTCATGATTCTATTGTTGCTGAAGTTAAAGAAGATCTTTGTACCGAGTGGGCAATTAACTGCACTAAGTCTCTTCAAACACCTAGAGGTGTAGAAATTGAAGGATGTCCTATTGGTGTGGATTTCGAAATTGGATCTAGTTGGGGAGAATTAGAAGGATTTAATTATGATTAGTAAAACAATTGATAAAATTATATACCCTGCTTTTGCTTTAAAGGAAATCCCTTATAAAGTATACTATACCGATACGGATATAAGGATTACAAAGCAACCTGAAGGTAAAGAATTTATGTTTGATATTATGGTAGATAATATAGAATCATATGTTGAAAGACTTTTTTATATGGAAGAAGAAATAGAAAACAGGATTCAATTTGATTATACTATTTTAAATAAAGAACAGTTAGTATTTAGTTATGAAAAAATTGGCTGGTGTGTTGATTCTGTAGGTAAAATATATAATTTAACTTATAAACAAAATTTACCTGTAGAATGTAGAAAAGTAAAGAAAATAAAAGATAACTCTATTTGGTTAGACAAAATTTTAGCTCCTTTTAATCTTAAAATACCAGTAGATAATAGTAATATTGATGAGTTATGGGCTACTATAGTATTTATTAATAATGAATGGTTTATAAAAAGCTTCTCATATGAATATGAAAATTTTAGTGATTATATAGTTATATGACAGATAAAATTAAAATAACGTATGCAGAATTATCAGATAAGATATATATTAATGCTACAGATATTGACGATATTGATAAATTTGAGAGAGCGTATAGTTACATACTAGACGATGTAGCTTTTTATACTTATGACTATGATGAAGAAGAAGATGTATATTCTGTTCCCTCAAACTCTTACTATAAATTAGAAATTGAAAAATATACCGATAAAAGAAATTTTTTTGCAAACGAAGAGAGTAATTCTTTTAATTTTGCTGGAAATTTAAGACAAGAACAACAAGACGTTGTTGATGCTTTCTTTAAGATAGGCAGAGTCCGTAGTGGATTATTTCAAGCACCTTGTGGTTGGGGTAAAACTTATGCAGCTTGCTCTTTAATTGCTCAAGCAGATATGCCAACTCTAATAATTGTTCACACTAAATTATTATTTAAACAATGGCAACAAGAATTAGAAAAATTAATACCAAACGCAAACATTGGTTATATAGGTGATGGAGATTTTAAACTTACAAATTTAACTGTTGGTATATATAAAAGTGTTCATAATAATATGGAACAAATTAGGGATAAGTTTAGTCTTATATTTGTAGATGAAGCCCATCTCTGTCCTGCAGATTTATTTTCTACTACAGTAAATAATATCAATTGTAAAATTAAAATAGCTGTTACAGCAACTCCTCGTAGAAAAGACGGAAAACATATTGTTTTAAATGATTTTTTTACGCCTTTTAGAGTACTTGCTAGAGATGAAAAAGAGCATGAAACTCCTAGAGTAGAACTGATACACACCGATGTTTCTTTTAATGTTATAGAACCAAAAAGAGATTGGTCTAGACAAATGAATAAAATTACCCAAAGTAAAGCGTTATTATCTCTTATAGCAAAAGAAGCTACTCAAGATATTGCAAACGGTAGGTGTTTATTAATTTTATCTGAAAGAGTTGATATGCTAAAAACTCTTCAAAAAATGATATACAAAAGTGTATTGCTTATAGGAGAAACTAATGAAGAAGATAGAAAAGAAATATTAAAAACAGCTGGAACAAAGTATATGGCTATACTTTCTACAAAAATATTTGATGAAGGTATATCCTGCCATAGATTAGATACATTGTATTTAACTTGCCCTAATAATAATCCAATAAAATTAGAACAAAGAATAGGTAGAATTATCAGGGAACACCCAGATAAAAATGTGCCTTTAATAAAAGACTTTTGGTTTAAAGGAGCAATAGTAAATAACCAACAAAGAAAAAGATTAGCGTGGTATCAAAACAGGAGCTATATATTATGAAATATAAGTTTAACTGGTTTGACTTAAAATTAAAATCCAATTACGAACCAGAATCTATATTAATCTTGACATATGCCCTGACAAAAAGTTATAATTCTATAATAGCTTGGAATTCAAAACACTTAATGAATTCTTTAAAAATTGGCAGAATACCTAGTACATTATTTAAAAGAAAATTACTAATAAACTCTAAAAAAGGCATTATAGGACGTTATGAAGCAGATTATCCTGATGCTTATTTTAAAAATAAAAGATTCTTATTTTTAGATATTCCTTTAACTTATAAAATAAAATATATTTATTTATTGGGACATAGAAAAATATCTAATGAAAATGATTATCTAGACGTAGATAGTTTTAAAAACGAAATTATTGCAAACTTAGATAATCCACTGTTAAAACACGAAAAAAACAACGTAAAATTCATATATGAAGGAGAATGATCATGGTATCATGGGACAAAACACAAGGAATTAAATCACAAGGCTCTGGAGAAAGAAAAGAAATTCAAAGAATTACTCTTCAAAACGGAGATAATAAACTTAGACTAATTGGAGAAGTAATGCCTCGTTATGTATATTGGCTTACTACTAAAGACGGAAAACGTATGCCTGTTGAGTGTTTAAAATTTGATAGAAATACAGAACAGTTTTCTGGTACAGAAGATCCTTTTGACGAAGTATCACAAGATATTTATGCAGATAAACCTCAATTTGCATATGTATGTAATGTAATTGATCGTAACGATAATCAAGTTAAACTTTTTGATTTAAAAGCTACTATCTATCGTCAAATAGTAGATTTTGCAAAAGATGCTGAGTATGGTAATCCAGCAGACGAAACTAGTGGTTATGATATCACTATTGTAAAAGAAAAAACAGGACCGCTTCCACAAAATGTAAAGTATACTGTTAGACCTGCTCGTGCTTCTACAGCCTTAACAGACTCAGAAAAAGAAGCAGAGCTATTTGATCTAGATCGTATCTATAAAAGACCAGACTACACTGAACAAAAGCGTTGGCTACTAGAAAATACTACTCTTTTTGCGGGTGAAGATGACAACTCTTTTTCACCAGAAAGCGTTGAGGACTTAGACTAATGGCAAAAAAATATAAGCTCTCTGATATTTTAGAAGAGAATAAAAACTCAAACAATAAAAAACAACCACAACAGAAAAATGATGGAAAAGCTATGTCTTTACCTGCGGCTATTAAGCACGTAGAAGGTAATCAAGTAACTATTGATACTTCGATGCTAAGACAACATAATATCTTTTTCGCTACTCCTTGCTACGGAGGGCTTATAACTGATCAATTCTTTTTGAGTATGTTTAAAACTACACAGACTTTAATACAGCATGGTATTAATTTTAGATTAACAACACTAAGAAATGAAAGTTTAATCTCTAGAGCAAGAAATATTCTTACAGCTATGTTTTTAGAAAGTAATTGTACCCATTTAATGTTTATTGATGCTGATATAGAATGGGAACAAGATGCTATTATTAGAATGTTAGCTATGGATAAAGATCTTATAGCTGGAGCATATCCTAAAAAAACACTACCTATTGATTATGCTATTAATTTAAAATTTGTTGATAAAGAGCGTAAACAAGTAAGAGTTGAAAATGGCGCAGTAGAGGTATTAGATGCATCAACTGGTTTTTTCTTAATTAAAAGAACTGTTATTGAACAAATGATAGAATCATATCCTGAATTGTTTTATGTAAATGACAGTTCTATTGATCCTAAATACAATAAATACTGTTATTCATTTTTTGACACTATTCATGATCCCGATGATAATAGATATTTATCAGAAGACTATACTTTCTGTCGTCGTTGGCAGAAAATAGGTGGAGAAATCTGGCTAGACCCAAATACAAAGCTTAACCATGTAGGAAGTTATACTTTCCAAGGTGATGTTAATAAAATATTTAATTGGGATAGATAATGAAAATACTGCACTCAGCTGATTGGCATATAAATCTGCACAAGAAAAAAGTACCTATTGAGTGGCAAGAAAATCGCTTCAAGCTTATGTTTGAAAAACTACATAAGCTTGAAGATTCTTGTGATATCCATATTATTTCTGGAGATGTGTTTGATAGAAAACCTGAACCTGATGAAATATGTTTATTCTTATCTTATATAAATTGTGTATCAATACCTACATTTATCATACCTGGAAACCATGAGGCAACTAAAAAAGGAGAAACTTTTTTAGAACACTTTAATGAAGATGCAGTTATTACCAACCCAAATGTAAGATTATTTACTAAAAACCACAGAGTAAAAGAACCTACTTTTCCTTGTGGTATTCAGTTTTGGCCTTATGGAGAGCTACAAATTGATAAACTACCAGAATATATTGAAGGCGATATTTTAGTAGCACACATAAGGGGAGAAGTGCCTCCTCATATAACCGCAGAGTATGATTTTGAAAAACTTAGAAAGTGGGGATTAATACTATTAGGAGATATACATTTTCATCACAAGTATCAAGATTATGGAGCTTGGTATAGTGGAAGCCCTATTAATACCCATTTTGATAGAGATGAAAACAAAGAGTATGGAGTAAACATAGTTGATTTAATCGATAGTCGTAATTATGCAGTAAAGTTTATTAATCTAGACTTACCTAAATTAATTAGAAAAACTATAAAAATTGAAGACGAAATGGTTCCTGCCGACTATGACCATGTAGTCTATGAAGTTGTAGGATCTATAGATGAGCTATCTAAAATTAAAAATTCAGACTTGTTAGATAAAAAAGTGTCTTATGAGCCTACAGAAGACTCTAAGCTAGACTTAAAAAATCTAAATACTTATGAAGAATTAAAACTTTATTTAGAATATATGAAGATTTCAGATATTGAAGGAACTTTAAAAGAATACATTGACTTGAAAGTAGGATAAAATGATTGAATTAAAGCCTTTACTATCAGATAATATTAGCTCAAACTCGTATGGGTTTTTCTTAGGGGCTAGAATACCTGAATGGGATATTTATAAAAATGATATTGTAGAGTTTGCAGTTAAAACTTTTAAAAAAGACTACAACCCTACAAAAGGCTATAATGTCTTATTAGATCCTAACAAACTAAACATTATTAATACTATATATGATGATTTTTTAAAAATCTGTTTTCATAATTTTAATAATATAAATGTATTACCACGTAATAAAAAGATTATGTGGGCATACGTACAAAATAAAGAAAGATATAATTCAGTCTGGCATAATCATAAAAATACTACTACTATTAATGCAGTCTGGTACCCAAGTGTTCCAGACGAATCTGGAACTCTAGCTATAAGAGACGGAGAAGGGATAGGAAATATTCCTGTTAAAGAAGGTTGGATATATTTTTGGCCTTATTGGATGGATCATAAACCAAATCCTCAAAAACATTCAATGGATTGGAGAGTCAGTATAAATATTGAATTAATATCTGATACTCGTCCATATTTTAAACCCACTAATACTTTATGGTAATTTAAATGTCTATTATTTTAAAAGAATTAAAATTCTCTAATATGTTTAGTTATGGAGAAAATAATAAAATAAATTTTGATAAAAATAGAATAACACAACTAACCGCCCCTAATGGAAGCGGAAAATCAAGTATTGCATTAATTCTGCAAGAAGTGTTATATAATAAAAATATTAAAGGCATCAAAAAAGGAGATATTTTAAATAGACACGGTAAATCAAAAAATTGGGAAGCATCTTTAACTTTTTCAAGTTTTAATAAAGAATATGTTGTAGAAGTAAAAAGAACTGGTGCCACTACTAAAGTAAAATTTCTTGAAGATGGAACAGATTTAAGTGAGCATAAAGTATTAGATACTTATAAAAAAATTAATGAAGTCGTTGGTTTAGATTTTGAAGTATTTTCTCAACTCACTTATCAATCTTCTACTGATTTACTAGAATTTCTTAAAGCAACAGATACAAATAGGAAAAAATTCTTAATAAATTTATTCAATTTAGAAAAGTATATTGCTATCGGAGAAGCTATTAAAGTAAAACTTAATACCTCTGACAGAGAACAGCTAAAACTTGAAGGAGAGTTAAAAGGTGTTAATAATTTTTTAGAGAGTACTACTATTGAAGAAGAGAAAGAAACAATTAAAGTTGTTGAAGTAGATAATACTTTAAGAAATTCAGTCGCTAGATTAGAAAACGAATTAGCAGATTATAATGATTTGTGTAAAAAAATTGATAAAAATAATATGTTAATAGAGGAAAGAAATTCTTTGTCTTTTGATGTTGCAATGGTAGAACCAGAATATAAAACATATGAAACTTTACAATCTAAAATTACAAAAACACAAACAGAAATACAATCTATAGACAAAGATATCGATAAAGCGAATAAAAGCTTATCTGATTTAGATACAGCAGATACTTGTTATGCATGTGGTCAAACACTTGATAATACTCATGCTGTTCAGATGAAAGAAAAACTTTGGGATGATATAAATGATTTTACTCAACACAGAAATGTAGCCAGAGAAAAATTATTTGAATTAAAAATTCAAAAAAATGAGATTCAATCAGAAATTGATGCGTTTGTAATTAATCAAAAAGCGGCGGAGAGATTCGAAAATCTTTCTCAGTTAATCGATTTTTCTTTACAAACTGATTATCCAGATTATTCTGATATTCAAAATAGATTAACAACTACAAAAAAAGAATTAAGTAAACAAGAAGAAATTTATAGAGAAGCAACTGAGCACAATGAACAAGT